>Ga0208648_1000267_pt1 | contig 55748 bp, 37 predicted proteins | sample AntAceMetag02UKL_FD_184772 | JGI IMG/M metagenome (GOLD analysis project Ga0208648, IMG submission 184772) | Saline lake microbial communities from Ace Lake, Antarctica - Antarctic Ace Lake Metagenome 02UKL (SPAdes) (version 2) | ecosystem: Environmental > Aquatic > Non-marine Saline and...
AAAGAAGAGTGCCACCATCACTGGTGATATTACCACCGCTGAAATCTGCCTCAACCTTTCTGCGTTTACAACTTGAAAAATGGATAGTGTTAGTGCTACAATCTGTCACGACGGAGTTCCTCCTTTTGGTTGGTCTAACTATTAACAATATAAGGAGTTTACAGAGCTCCGTCGTACTCTCTTATGAAATATCCGGGCTAGTTGGAAATTCAGTGGTCTGCTTATCTCATGCATCTGGATGATATTGAATTTCTGGTTTCATATTTAGAACTTAGTATACATTCCATTGCATTTCGTACAAACAACGATCACCTTTGAGTTTCCCTTACCAATCCTGTGCCAAGGGGAATTTATTTGTGACTCGATTTCCGAGAACACAAAGTATGCACTAAGGTCACAAAGACAATCTCCGTGCTCTTTGCGAATTCTTTGAGTACTTTGTGGTTTTTCTTTTTAATGCTGCTGAACCAGAGATCATTCAAGTTTGTGTTTTATATTAACGAGTCAATACTTTCAAGAAATTGTATAACATACCGGGTTCAGCGAACCCAGCCTACCTTATCAACGCCATTTTCCTGACAACCACATATTGTTTATCCGCTATCAGTTTACAGAAATAGATACCCGAGGCGAAATCATCACCATAAAAAGGGATTTTGTGTTGACCGGCGCTTAAGTGTCCATTAAAAGGAGTTACTATTTGTCGTCCTAAAATATCAAATATTTCAATCCGGACATTTGCAGGAGACGGCAAACTGAAACGCAGCATTGTGACCGAATTAAAAGGATTCGGAGCTACTGAATCAAAACTATAAGCGGAAGGTAATAGAGCTTCTGCACCTCTTTCATCGACTTCTACGAATGGACGGTTCTCTTCTCCAGGGGTTGGCTGCATATAACCCCATTCATCAGGAGTATCTGGATGCCGTCCGAAAGACATATCCTCCTGCTGGTCATAGAAAACAATCATATCTATTGGCGTATGTCCATCGCTCTCAAAAAAACCGATGTGCTCGCCCTCGCCGTTCAAACGGAAAGGAGCGTGTAGTATCCCCTGTTCCGTATCATTATCACACCATATTATGATATATCCACCTGAAGTGATCGTCGTATCCGGCAATAACCATCTATCTGGATTCTCAATATCATCAGTCAAATAAGTCCCATTGAGATTGACGTTCACGGGGGTCGGATTGTGAATTTCAACCCAGTCATCATATTCGCCGTGCTCATCAGGATTGCTGCTTAGATTGTGGGCGAGGAATTCATTAATAAGCAGGTCTGAAACGTTCCATGTTGGAGTATTGGTTATTCCAGGGGTTGGAGTCAGGTCGCTGGTCCACTCGCCTATGCCATCTTCGTCACGGGCAAATACAGCGTCAGATTCTATTCCATCAGGATTGGCGATATCCGAGATTGTCCCTTCCGGGCTGATTAATCGAAGTTCACTGACACCCTGCCTGAAGGCAAATGTTGAATGAAGAGCGCCATCATCTTGTTCGCCGTCCAGCCAGAGGAGAAGAAAACCGCGATCATCAATAACCGCATCGGAGGGCAATATCCATGATGATTGTCCCCACCGGAGTTCAAAACCCTCAAGATCAAGTTCTACCGGTGCAAGGTTGACTATCTCTACCCAGGGATCAAAATCTCCAGACTCATCTGCTATGACAGACCGGTTGACCGGCTGTATCTCATTAAAACGGAAGTATTCTGCAAGATTGATATCCGGTAGAAATTGTGGAATCGTGTCATTAATGTATTCAATTCTGTCTTCAAGAAAAGTTTCAAACCTGTCTGGTCCGGTTTCAAATTCTATAGACAGTTCCCGTTCGAGGGTATGAATATCCCTGGTTGCATCGAACTCGATATAATCGTATGTGTTTTGAATTAATGGTATAATGTTTTCAGGTATAAATTGATTCTTGATAAACCTTTCCAGTTTCCTGGTATAGGCATATTTGAAAAGCGGTGTGTGCAGTACCCGGTTTATCAGGATATTTGCTTCATCAACCAGGGGATTAGGATTTTCAACAGTATTTACATCAATGGGAACTGTGGGAATTCTAAATGTATTATCAATATCATAGGGTATATAATGCCAGCGATCACTCACCGGATTATGATAAATACAGTAATTACTTGAGGAAAAATCAAGGTTAGCAGTTGCTACGTTGGCAGTGTAAACATCGAGGAAATCATCAAGCTCGATATGTTCTCCGGCTTCCGCTTCAAACTCTTCATCCAAACTCAGATTCAGCCACTCAATGAACTCTATCAAATCATCCCAATCGCCCGCACTGTTATTTTCTTTTTCATAAAATATTTGATAATCCTGCTCGTTTTCCTGAATACTTAAATTTGCATAGGCTTTATAAAGATTGCCTTCAGGCGATAATCCCCTTTGCATCAGGTAGGCATTTTTTACAGGTTCATTGTCGGTATATACGCCCATGTATAAACCATTTAATGCCAGGTGAACATAATCAACCTCAGGAGCATAGCAGCCGATCAATTGGAAAACCTGTTCAGCGATATATTCACGCATCATGGTAATATCCGGCATCTGTGCAACCAGATTCAGTCGCCCCCTGCCTCGATAAGTTGTATTACCGGGAAAACGGATTTTGTAGCTTTTCTTTGATTTTGTCCGAGTCCAAGCACCCCTATATCGCAATCCTGAATCTGCAAAATTGTTACCACTGAATATTACATCAGCAGTGTGATAAGTATCCGACCATACATCTTCGTTCATCTGGTGGAGTTGCTGAGGATCAATATCAATTGAGACCACCGGCAGATTGCTGTCGCTATGTTCGAGGGTTGTTACTGTAATGGATTGACTATATTGCGTCACGTTGCCCCAGGCATCCACTGCGGCAACCCGGTATTGATATGAAGAACCGGGATGGACGTCGTAATCACGATATCTTTCAACTGGATGTGGAACAGGTGTGATCAGCTCCCATTGACCACCATTCCTTCTCCGGTAAATCCTGAAACCGTGTAGATCAATTGCAGGATTTCTGTCCCAGTAAAGAATGTTCATATTGTAACTGCCGATTGCTGCCAGGTTGTTTATATCGGGAGGAGCTTGCTCGTCTTCTTCAATCTGCTGTATTCCAATTGAGCAGCATGTAGCGTCATCACTTCCGGGAATAAAGCGGATATTTATACTTTCATCATCACAATCCACAGGAAAACGGAAAATCATTCCATAGGCGCGCCCGATTTCAGCAAATAGATCGATATTGCGAAGAACTGTGTCTCCCTCGATAGCGACAGAAAACGTTCGGAATCCTGCGCCATGATAATCCAGTTCGTTAAGACGAAGCTTTACAAGGTAAGATCCCGGCTCAACATCGAAACGGTAGTTAAAATCCCCTTCTCTTCGCCATCTAAGGAGAGCAAGCGCTCCTTCAATATCATAATTATTATCCGTCAATAAACGTTCTTCCCGGTGTCCTCCTGTGAATCCATATCCTGTCGCCTGTGAATATTGCACATCAGGCAGATAAATTTCTCCGTACCGAGTTTCAAATCGGCTTTGTCCTCCGCAGTCTATGCCGAGAAATCCGGGCTGTGCTACTGCGTAGAATGAAAAGGTACAACCAAAAAGAAATACAATAATTTTTGAAATCTTTATCATAGGGTTTCGTTAAAGGAATGTTAACATTTATAAAATATTGAAATGTATGCCAATATTCTTAAAATTACCATACGGGAGAGCGGAGATATTTATCTGTTTGAAAATTCCTTTTAATATGCATCTCTATTTTTTATATTGGTTGAGACAAGATTTTATGAACCTGAAACCGTCTTTGTATTCAAAGAGCTAATCTCCAAAATAAGAGAATGACAAATTGGACAGAGTCAAAACTTACTTCCGGTTGAAACTGGATAGAACATGAAGATATTAGTCGCTGATGATTCGCGAATTATTCGAACTCTTATCAAGAAGATACTTGAGCCGTATGAAAATTATGAAATCATTGAAGCTTCTGATGGTGTAGAAACGTTAAAAAAAATAAAGCAGGTACCAGGTATTGGCTTAGTTTTAATGGATTATAACATGCCTAATATGAATGGGTTAATAACACTTTCAGAAATCAGGAAAAGAAAGGCAAGCCAGTTTTTACCGGTTATCATGATCACAAGTGAAGGTGGTTCTAAATTTGTTGTTAAAACGATAAAACTTGGAGCTAACGATTTCATTGTCAAACCGATAGATGCTGTGACACTGGTACGAAAGATCGAGAATATCCTGTCGAAGGATAAATAAAATTTAATGCAACTTATGAATTCGTAGAATTTAGTGGGAATAAGTATCAACCACGTTAGAAAACAGTCCGCGTTCTTTTTCCTTTAACAGTTCATGTTCACTCCAATACATGAATGCCTGTTTGATCAAAGCACTTATCTCTTCCTGCCGTTCCTGCCTTTCTACAACTAACCTGTCCAGATCAGTTTGTTTCAGAAAGTCTGCAACCTGTTGCATTCGCAGGCGTCTCGTATGTTTTTCGAAGATAAGCTTTTGACCCGCATCTGCGATTAGTTTTCTCTTTCCTTCATTTTCCATGTAATAGCTAATTAAATCCGCCGCCTGCTTCACGTTGTGTGGATCGAACACTGCCAGGTGTTTCTTATCTGTGAAAAGGTATTCCTGGCCGTAAGCATTATCCGTGATTAACATTGCGCCAGAGTGAAGTGCCTCGAAGACCCGGAAATTTATCTCGATATGCGAAGAATGATTAAGAACAATTTTGGCTGAACGATAATAAGGCAGGTAAGATCCGGTTCTTAGTTCGATATCAGTAATTTTCGCCAATTCTGAAAAGAAAACATTACGTTCCCTGTGAATTTCAGGGTCAAGATTACCAACAAAAACAGCTCCTCTGGTATGTGTTCCGGGTTTATCAAACGTGATATTGTTTGAAAACAGGGGTGTGAAACTTAGGATGCCGTGTTTATTACATACCGAAAACAATTTTTCATACCCCTTCTGTGCCATAAAGATCACATCAAAGGCCGCACAATAATTGATATGCCAGGAGTGATGAATATGAGTATCCACGGCATACCAGACTACCGGAATATCTAATTTTTCCAGCCCATAAACCCAGGGAGGCGAAGACTCGTCTCCAAGAAAAATAATGTCCGGATTAAAACCCCTGGTTCGAGCTTTTGCTAATAAATCGGAGGCATCATAAACCGACCTCGGCAGCAAGATATCAGCCTGTTTGTTACCCGTCCTTATTTTAAATATCTCGAAGCCGAATTCCCGGGCATCGTCAAAAAAATACGGGATACCAAGCGTCAGTACTTTCAATATAGATTTACCTTAAGTTGTTGAAGTAAGCAATTCCCCATCAATGAGAGTTGCAGTACAATTGTATCTCTCAAAAGTAAAGTTCGTTTGATTTCAGGGTGCCCCGGACAGCTTGATGTCCGGGAAAAGATGCATAATCATTGTAATGTATCGTTCAAGATTATTTCGGATAGAGCCCGACCATTTTCCAGATACTACCATGCAAACGATGGAGCCAGGCGGTGTTCTTGAGAAACATAAATGGACAGTAGCCTGCAACAAGATTCAACTCTTCATTATCACAGTATTCCAATATCTTCTCATCTATTTCCCTGGGTCCACTGACACCATAAATCCAAACATTCTTTATTCCTGCGCTGACACAATCTTGCAGAGATTCCATCAATGCATCTTTATTTAGCATTATAAGCGCAAACTCGACTTGCGAAACAATATCCTGCACTTTGCCATAACATTTTATATTTTCAATATCGCTGACTGCAGGATTTACAGGTACTACATCATAACCGCTATCAACTAAAGTGCGCATCAATGATCTCGAAATACTCTTTGGATCTCTTGATATCCCGATAATTGCAATTCGTGAACAATCGAGAAAATTTTCGATTTCGGAAAGCTGTTGTTTTACCATTTCTCTCCTCACAAAGTGTCAATATTTTGATGTGTTTCCGAAATATTGTATAAAAACGAATTTACTTTTTCCCGGCAGCTTGTATCTTCGCCCAGGTATCGCGCAAAGTTACTGTGCGGTTGAATACTAATTTCCCCTGTTCAGAATCAGGATCAACACAGAAATAGCCCTGTCTTTCAAACTGGCATTTCCAACCAGGCTGTTTGTCTGCCAGGCTTGGTTCCACGCGACTTTCGGTCAACGTTTTCAAGGAATCCGGGTTAACAGAATCTAGGAAGCTTGCCCCGTCCGTTTCATCCAGCGGGTTTTCTTTCAAAAATAATTTATCATATAGGTGTACTTCAGCCGGTATGGAATGCTCAGCAGATACCCAGTGCAGAGTTGCTTTTACCTTTCTCCCGTCTGGAGATGAGCCGCCTCTTGAAGCAGGATCGTACGTGCAGTGAATTTCTGTGACCTCCTGTGTTATATCATCCTTCACGACTTCCACGCATTTAATAAAGTATGCGTAGCGAAGACGAACTTCACGTCCGGGGGCGAGGCGGAAAAATTTCTTCGGCGGGTCTTCACGAAAATCTTCCTGCTCGATGTACAACTCTCTCGAAAAGGGCACATTACGAGTTCCAGCTTCAGGATCTTCTGGATTATTAATACATTCAAGTTCCTCAACCTGATTCTCGGGATAGTTTGTAATTACAACTTTTAGAGGATTCAGCACTGCCATCACTCTTGGCGCATGTTTGTTCAGATCTTCCCGAATACAATATTCAAGCATTGATATTTCTACGGTACTATTCCTTTTGGCAATCCTAATCAATTCACAGAATTTCCTGATTGATTCAGGGCTGTAACCACGCCTCCGCAACCCTGAAATAGTCGGGAGTCTTGGATCATCCCATCCGGAGACATAACCATTCTCGACTAATAGCATCAGTTTCCGTTTGCTCATTACGGTATATGTCATATTAAGTCTTGCAAACTCTATTTGCTGAGGGTGATAAACCTCAAGCTGCTCAAGAAACCAGTCATACAAGGGACGGTGATCCTCAAATTCCAGGGTACAAATCGAATGGGTAATTCCCTCGATTGAATCAGACTGACCATGCGCCCAGTCGTACATGGGATAAATGCACCATTTGTCACCTGTTCGATGATGAGTTTCATGCAGGATACGGTACATTACAGGGTCACGCATATTCAAATTTGCTGCGGACATGTCGATTTTCGCCCTTAAAACCCGGGTGCCGTCTTCAAACTCTCCAGCCTGCATACGATTAAAAAGATCGAGATTTTCCTCGACAGTTCTATCGCGAAAAGGACTATTTTTTCCAGGCTTTTTCAACGTTCCCCGGTACTCACGAATCTCATCACCACTAAGATCACAGACAAACGCTTTTCCTTTCTTGATCAATTCTTTTGCCCATTCAAAAAGCTGTTCAAAATAATCTGAAGCAAAATGAAGACGATCTTCCCAATCGTATCCCAGCCAGCGAATGTCTTCTATTATTGATTCAGTATATTCAACATCTTCTTTTATGGGATTGGTATCATCAAAACGAAGATGTGTAATTCCACCGTTTTCTTTTGCAATCTCGAAGCTGAGGACTATAGCCTTGGCATGTCCGATATGAAGATATCCGTTTGGTTCCGGCGGGAACCTTGTAACAATAGCTCCGCCATGTTTGTTGGTTCGTATATCTTCCGCTACTATCTCACGAATAAAATCAGGTGCGCTTTGAGAATTGGAATTATTTGTATCTTCTGAGGTCTTTGACATTAAACTTCACTCCAAGTTATTGCTGTTTTTGAGTCTTCATCAATATAGCATATAAAACCTGATGATCATTCACATGATATTGTGATTTCAAGGATGAGCAGGATATCGCAAAAATTGTTAATTTAAAGCCATTCAATCGGTAAACTGCAAGGTTATATCATGGTTTTTTCACATGAAGTCCCAGATATTCGCAGCAGGATAATTGTAAAGCCGAGAATTACTATTAAATAGATACAGTAGATAACCTGTTTCAGTTATGCAATTTGATCTGAATATTAAGGTGGTTATCTCCCTGCCTGATTTGCAAGATTGAATGGTGATTTTTCTGAAGAACATCGCATCATATCATCAGCGCTGTCATGATAATTATGGTGGTACTTATATTCTAATCTCACGGGAATAACTTGGCAACATACAAAGGGACGGCTATTGCCGTCCCTCTTTTTGCTGGGGGACAGGGAGTCGAACCCCGATTTCACGGTCCAGAGCCGTGTGTCTTGCCATTAGACGATCCCCCATTTAATAAGGACTCAAATTTAGATGGCATGTAGATTTGAGTCAAGCAACATAACATTAATTACGAGCCATAATTCCGGATGATTTTCCTTTGAATAATTTAATAATTTATTATAGTCGAGCTTCAGGGAAGCATCTTGATTTGCTATTGATTCACGGGTTTCATACCTTTCATAATTATAACTGTGAAACACCATTTTAAGGAAACATGTCATGCGGCACAAAGATATTGCAGTAATTACATTCATATTATCTGTTTTCATTCTATCGCTTTTTATTGGTTGTGCATCCCAGGAACCAATCGTTGAGGAGCCTCCACCACCCGACACAACAGGGCAAGCAGAGCAGATTGCGCAAGAAAAAGCAGAACTTGCTGAGCAAACCAGGCAGGATTCAATCAGGGCAGTTGAAAATGCAGAACGTTTACGACTGGAAGAAGAAGCACGAAAAGAAGCTGAGGCAGAAAAGCTGGCAAGAGAATCGCTGAAGACTGTTTATTTTGCATTTGATAGATCGGCCTTGGATAATACTGCTAAAACCGATCTCCAGTCGAACGCTGAGACTATCAGGTCACATGATAGCTGGAAGATACTGGTTCAGGGTCACTGTGATGAGCGCGGTTCGACGGAATATAATCTCGCTCTCGGAGAAAGACGTGCAAGTTCTGTCAAAAAATACTATACCGACTATGGTATTGATGGTGCTATGATTGAAATAAGCAGCTATGGCGAGGAACGCCCGGAGGTTAAAGGCAGCAACGAGGCAGCATGGGCGAAAAACCGTCGTGCAGTTACAGTGATAAGGTAAGTTACCTGCCTAAAGAATAAGTGGTATTGAAGAGATATTTCCATATATTGAGGAGCCCGCGGCATTAACTGTCCCGGGCTCTATTTCAAAGAAACCATGGTAACTCTATGAAATGTTACACTTTGAGAATATTTTTTCTCGTCTTCCTTTGCTTGTGCATTCTATTTCCCGGATGTGCTACACGCAAAGAGATCCGTCAATTCCAGCAAGATCATTCCGAGATCCAACAACGGCAGGAACTCCTTGAGCAAAAAGTGAATAGCGTTGAGAACAGGCTGGGTAATCTCGAAGCTAAAATTGATACCATTTTTGGTGTTTTCGGTGGTAACCTGGAAGAAAGTTTCTCGATCCAGGATGAGATGCTTCGCGGTTTACGTGCAGACAGCCGCTCGGTTTCAACGGAATTAAATAACCTTATCGAAACTCTCGGTGCTCGAATCACCGATTCCGATGTACACATTCGAAGACTGATCATCAAGCTTGATGAGGTAAATCTCCTGCTAAGCACATTTGCTGAATCACAAGATACAACCGGCAAAATGGCACAATTTGATGTTAACGACCCGGAGAAATTATATCAGCAGAGTTACCTGGATTTCACCAGCGGTGAAACCGAGCTTGCACGGATGGGATTCAAGCAATACATAAATCTTTACCCTCAAACAAATCTTGCGGATAATGCATTGTACTGGATCGGCGAAACTTACCTTGCCGAAACCAAAAACGATTCAGCGAAATTGACTTTTGAGCATTTTATAAAAGCATTCCCGGACAGCAAAAAAATACCTACTACATTATTCAAATTAGGGATACTTTACGCAAAAAAAGGAAACATTAAACAGGCGATTGAATACTATAAAAATGTGGCTGCTAATTATCCAGACACTCCTGAAGCCGCATTGACAGAGGCACGACTTGAAGAGTTAATCGAGATTGAAAAGGTTGAGACTAAAGAAGCTAAGAGTAAAGGTGTCAAGACCGAAGAAGTCAAGACTAAAGATATCGAGACTAAGGATGTCAAGACTAAAGAAGTCGATGATACTCAAAAGAAAAAAGTCAAGAGCAAGAGAAAAAAGAAAAAGGGAAAAATAAAATCCGATAGATTGTGTCCACCGGATTAATATCAAAAGAAAATATATTTGCCACAAATTTGAATAACTGTTTACATCACGAATCTCTTTTTCCTGCTCGAACAAGAAGAGATAACTATCTCCCCAATAATGTCCTTGTGATCACAATTCTCTGAATTTCGCTGGTTCCCTCGCCTATCTCTGTCAGTTTGGCGTCGCGAAACATTCTTTCAACAGGGTAGTCTTTGCAATAACCGTAACCACCATGTATTTGAATTGCCTGGCTACATACCCTTGATGAAACTTCACTCGCAAATAATTTTGCCATCGAAGATTGACGTAGGAAATCTTTTCCAGCGTCTTTCAGTCGGGCTGAATGATATACGAGGTGACGAGCTGCTTCGATTTCTGTCGCCATATCAGCGAGCTTGAATTGTATTGCCTGGAAACTTGCTATGGGTCTGCCGAACTGTTCCCGTTCCTGGCTGTATCGGAGCGCCTCTTCGTAAGCTCCCTGTGCGATTCCAAGCGCCATGGCGCCAATTGAAATCCTGCCTCCATCCAGAATTATCAAAAACTGTTTAAATCCTTCCTCTTCCTTACCGAGCATGTTTTCCTTTGGGATTCTACAGTCCTCGAAATGGAGCATCACGGTATCCGAACCACGCAATCCAAGTTTTCTTTCCTTTTTCCCTACGCTGAAGCCGGGTGTATCGGTCGGAATAATAAAACTGCTTATACCTTTAGTTCCCTTCGTTTTGTCTGTGACTGCGGTTGCGACAATTATACCGCCATGAGAACCATTTGTGATAAAATTCTTTGTGCCGTTAATAATCCATTCGTTACCATCCCTCACGGCAGTAGTTTCTGTACCTCCTGCATCCGAACCGGCGTTTGGTTCCGTCAATCCGAAAACGCCAAGATATTTTCCGTTGCACAGTTCAGGAAGGTATTTCTTCTTCTGTTCTTCATTACCAAAAAGTGCGAATGGTGCAGTTCCGAGAGAAATGTGTGCAGCAAGAGTGATTCCTGTCGAACCACAAACCCGGCTGATTTCCTCAACTGCGATGGCGTAGCTGACCGTATCCATCCCACTCCCGCCATATTCTTCCGGCATGGTAATACCAAGCAGCCCCAGTTCAGCCATTTTCGGGATCGTCTCTTCGGGAAAACGTTCAGTCTCATCGATTTCGGCAGCAATTGGTTTGACTTCATTTTCGGAGAAGTCACGTACCATTTCCTGTACCATTTTCTGTTCATCAGTAAGAAACATCTCAGGAAATTCCATAATTCAGTACCCTCATGTGTCAAGTTTCACAAATTGGATTTTAATTATTCCAATTCCGGCTATGTCTAATGAACATAAAAAAAAATGAAATTGCAAGCAGGATAATTTGGTGAGAGTCTGCATTCCTGTACTGAATTTGTTATCATTAAAAAATTATCTCACGCAAAGACGCAAAGTCGCAAAGAAAAAGGAAAACAACACATAATCAGTTATGTTCAATCAGTAGTCCTCGAGGAACTGAATTGCATCTCTACTCCTCCTCCACCGTGGTTTCATCTGCTGTGTCAGAAAATCTTGTCTTCCATTCTGCCAGTATTCGTAAGGCTTCAAGCGGGGTCATGTTGTTAATATCAAGTTCAGCTAATTTGTCGCGAATTTTTCGTTCTTCTACGGTGAACAGTGTCATTTGCATCGGATCTTCTTTAGGAAGCGGTATCCTGGAGGCGCCCGAGTTTTTTGCCAGGCGCGGGATGTTTCCATCGGTAAATTCAGAGGCTTCAAGCGTATCCAGGATTTCTTTTGCCCGCTCGATAATCGTATTCGGCAAACCGGCTAATTTCGCTACCTGGATGCCGTAACTGGAGCCACTCTTCCCTGCTTTCACCTTTCTCAGGAATATTACACGGTCGCCCCACTCTTTTACTTCCACGTAAAGATTGATAACCTGGCCCAATACTGTTTCCAGCTCGGTTAATTCATGATAATGAGTGGCGAAAAGTGTTTTTGGTTTGGCGCCGTCCGGAAAGTCATGGAGATATTCCACTATAGCCCAGGCGAGAGATAAACCGTCGAATGTTGAAGTTCCCCGCCCGATTTCATCAAGCAATATCAGGCTGCGGTCAGTAGCATTATGCAGGATATTAGCAGCTTCATGCATTTCAACCAGGAAAGTCGATTCTCCCGCAGCGAGATTATCCGATGCACCAACCCTGGTGAAAATCCTGTCGGTTAACGGTATTTCCGCTTTTTCAGCAGGAACGAAAAGACCGGCGTGAGCCATCAATACTATTAATCCGACCTGTCTTAAATAAGTCGATTTTCCACCCATATTGGGGCCGGTGACTAATGCTACCTGGCGGTTTTTTCCGTCAAGATCAATATCATTCGGGACAAAACGTTCACCAACCGGCAGGAGGTTTTCAATAACCGGATGACGGCTACGGGTCAATTGAAGGAGGTTGTCGGTACGAATTAAAGGACGAATGTATTTATTCTCAACCGCCACATGAGCAGCCGACGCGAAAGCATCTATTTCAGCAAGAATCCGGGCGTTTAATTGAATCGGCACTGCTTCTTTTATAATCGTCTGCCGAATCTGCTCAAAAAGCTCGCGCTCAATTACGAGGATTTCCTCTTCAGCGCCAACAATTTTTTCTTCCCATTCTTTCAGTTCAGGTGTAATGTAACGTTCAGCATTAACAAGTGTCTGCTTGCGAATGTAGTAATCAGGAACTTTGTCAAGATTCACCTTCGACACTTCAATGTAATAACCGAAGACCTTGTTATACTTAATGGCAAGGCTTGAAATACCGGTAGATTCACGTTCCTCTTCCTGGCGCGACAGGATGAAATCCTTGCCACCTCTTGCTATGGAACGTAATTCATCAAGGCGTTCATCAAATCCATCAGCAATCGCATTGCCATGAATCATTGTTAGAGGCGGCGATTCCGGTAAAGCTCCCTGGAGAAACTCGACCAGGCTTGATAACGGATCAAGAGATTTTGAGCCTTCGAGTAACACTTCTGCACTCGCGCTGGAAACCTGTAAAGCAAGATCGGGAATCAGCGCAAGCGTATCCCGAATAGCGCCAGCATCCCGTGGTGAACCTCTTCCTGAAGCCAATCGGGCGAGGAGCCGCTCCAGATCACCAAAACTCCGCAGTTTTTCCCGGATTGGCTGCAACATATTTTTATCATTTACCAGGTTCTCCACTGCATCAAGACGGCGCTCGATTTCATCCTTGTTTATCAGAGGATTCATCAGGTTGCGTACAAATTGACGTCTCCCGAAAGAAGTAACGGTAAAATCGATATGATAAAAAAGCGTACTTCTTCTATCGGAGCCCCATAGCGGATCGATTATTTCAAGATTACGTCGAGTAGTGGAATCCAGAAGGAGATATTTTTCCGTAGGTAGTCGTGACAAACTTCGTATATGGTCCGGGTCGGTACGCAGATTTTCACGTATGTAATGGAGCGCCGCCCCTGCCGCACAAACAGCCGACTCATCATCGTCAATGCCATAACCCTTCAGGGATTGTACCTTGAAATGACCGGTGAGGGTATCACGGGCAAAAGTCGCATCGAAAATCCAGGGTGGTATTGCGGTACGCATAGCAGAGGAAGGAATTATATCACGAAATTCATCACGCTGATCTTCCGGAAATATAACCTCAGAAGGATTTATCAGGTCAAGCAGATCGCCAAGCTCTTTCGATGCGGTTCTCTTTCCTGACGGTGAAAATGATGCTGCGGTGAATTCCCCGGTCGTCGCATCACATATCGCAACTCCCATCTCCTGCCCTGCTGAAACCACCGCTGCCAGGAACTGGTTGCGTCCGCTGTCAACAGTTTCTTCGCTCATAGCTGTACCGGCGGTTACGATATGAACTATGTCACGCTTGACCAACCCTTGTGCTTTTTTAGGATCTTCGACCTGATCGACGACAACTACCCGCACTCCCTGGCGGGTCAGTTTAGCGGTATAACTTTCAAGCTGATGATGAGGAAAGCCGCAAAGGGGGACATCGCCCTTCGTGCCTTTTCCGTGACCTCGTTTGGTAAGGGTTATACCCAGCAGTTCATGTCCGCGTACCGCATCATCATGGAACAGTTCATAGAAATCCCCCATCCGGAAGAATATGATATCATCCGGATAAAGCTTTTTGATACGGAAATACTGTTCCATCATCGGCGTAGCCAATGTCTTACTCCAAATTATTTCTGGGAGGAACTATCTACCATCTTTATGCAAAATAGTTCTTTCGGCGGCGGTAATATAAGAGCATAACCAGCCCGTAAGCGACTGCATTCAGGGAGAACAATAAAATGTAGTTGACCTAACTAAACAGTTACGAAGTTTTGATAAAAGCTGCAAAGCAGCGAAAGAATGTAGCCCGTGGCGTAAGCCAGGGTTTGGATTGATACACTGAAACCTCAAGCCCCAACGGGGCGAAAGTTGAAGTTCACCGGTAATCTTTCGTCCCTGCGGGACTGAAAAGATGTTAATCCGAAATCACAGGGCTTACGCCCTGAGCTACATGATTTCGACCTTCCAGGTCTTCTGACAATTGAATCCGCAAGATTTCGACCCTCCAGATCTTCTGTCAAATGAATCTTGAGGACTCATTATACAAAATCCTTAAGAATAGAACAAATTATACAAGCACAAAATCCTTGATGATATCATCATTCAATAATCGAGGTATTCCGGTGAAAGGATATCACTTTTTTTTAAATGCTCCAGATGGTTATTTGAGAATCAGAACCGAAGTTCTGTAAAAAAGCTGCAAAGCAGCGAAAGAATGTAGCCCGTGGCGTAAGCCAGGGGTTTGGATTGATACACTGCAACCTCAAGCCCCAGCGGGGCGAAAGTTGAAGTTCACCGGTTTTCTTTCGTCCCTGCGGGACTGAAAAAATGTTAATCCGAAAGCACAGGGCTTACGCCCTGAGCTACATGATTTCGACCTTCCAGGTCTTCCTTCAATTGAATCCTCATGATTTCGACCTTCCAGGTCTTCCTTCAATTGAATCCTCATGATTTCGACCTTTCAGGTCTTCCTTCAATTGAATCCACAAGATTTCGATTTTCAAGATCTGCTGTCAATTGAATCCGCAAGATTTCGACCTTCCAGATCTTTTTTCATATGTATTTTGATTTTTCAGAGTTTGTAAAAAAAAGCGTTAAGTGTTGCTCATTCATACATCATGCATTATATTTCCGAATAGTCAAGACAGGCTAACGGTGTTGAAATCTACTTGTCGAGGATTCAGCCTGTCAAATCCAGAACCCCGTACCTGGACGAGCACCAACCGGTTTTCAGCATCCCCACAAAGATTGATGAAACAGCTCTATGCTTTTTTTGCATAAGGCTTCGCTGAAGTATCAGTTTGAATTTGTGTTTCTTTTTGGGAGCTATCATGAACAGAATCCTGTTTCTCGCCGCTTTTTTACTCGTTGTTATTCTTACTGGATGCACCAAAACAGACGAGGATAATCCTGTCACTCCGGAAGCAACTCCACCCGAAGCCCCAACCGGACTTATTGCCGATGGGAGTAGTGACCGAAGTATTTCCCTCGGATGGAATGACAACTCCGACGATGAAGAATATTTCTACGTCGAACGTTCCCTCGGTTCAACCGGCGCATTCATGCAGATCGCAACTCTGGGCGCTAACGTCACCTCATTTTCTGATACCGAACTGGCTCCGGGAGTTACGTATGCTTACCGGGTTCGAACCGGGAACTCTACCGGGTTTTCGGAATACAGCAATGAAGTGTCCGCACAGGCAACCGGTTTTGTTGAAAATCCGGAACTGCTTATCGCCGAGTACAATGAATTCACACCTACTCGAGATGTCACACTGCTGATTATTGCCTCTGATGCGGAATCGATGATGTTATCCAACTCGGATCGATTCCAAGGCGCAGAATGGGAACCTTTCAAACCGTTGAAATCCTGGCAACTTGCTACCGGCGCAGACCTCAAAACTGTTTACCTTAAAATAGCAAACGACTTTGGTGACACCTCCGAGGTGATTACTACCTCCATTATGCCGGAAATGCCCTCAGTCGATGCTGTGATAAATAGTGGAGAGGAAAGCACAAGCACTATCCAGGTTCGTATGACACTTGTGGTTGAGGGTGGTATAACCGGGATGAAGGTTTATAATGATATTCCAGATTCTGCCAGTGAACCATTTGATTGGTCAGACCTTGAGGAAGAGTTTAACTGGAATCTTATAACAGGTCCCGGCACAAAAACAGTCCGGGTAAAAGTGCGAAATGATTTCCTGGTTGAGGCGACAGCAACAGCGTCTATCGAACCTGAAATTCCTGAAGTCTCTTTTGAAATAAATGGCGGCGTAAACGAAACTGCTTCCCGATATGTTACCCTTGACCTCTCTTCAACAGGTGGGGCGACGGAGATGAAGATCTCAAACAGCCCACTTGCGGGAAGCATGATTTACGGATCGCAAGTTGATCCCCGCCAGGGTAAATGGGATAAACATTGGAATGATTCGGGTCTTTCTCACAAAAATAATAAAATATTGAATGGTGGTATAAAAGGTGATTTGAGAAGTGGCGCGGACCTCCGTGTCCGTGATAAGGGCAAAAGTGATAAGAGCATGAGCAGCGCAAAGAACTTCTCACCTGCTCAACCAATGGCGCGCACTGAGGCACGCCCCACCTCCTCTTCAAAACTTTACATAACTGGTTCAAATTCTGTCAACAATTCCAGTATTGAATTAGATGAGAATGATGAATGGATTCCATATACTGAAACTGTTGATTGGGAATTGGATTGTGGCGATGAGGGCAAAACCGTCTATGTCCTCGTCCGCAATGATTTCCTGATCGAGACTTCCGTTGACGAGTCTATTGAACCACTGCCTCCAACTGATCCTTTCATCCAAATTCTCGACGGAGATCAGCAGAATTCCTACATCGTTGATCTGGCAATACATTGTGATTACGCTGATCTAATGATGATATCTCATCTTCCGGGTTTTGCCGGAGCTGAGTGGATTGAATATGAAGAAAACATAACCGGTTTTGATTTAGGTGGCGGCAGATTGGCAACAGGCGGCAGCTCTCAAAAATCACCTTATGAAGAAAAACCATCGCCATCCTCTGAAATTGATGAGATAGTATCCGTATATGTCAAATTCATAAACAACTTTGAAATTGAGAGTGACGTGGCTTCCGATAATATAGAGATTGATGCTGCTCCTCGATCACTTGGCTTGAGCTATTCACGCAATGAGATCAATCCGGAGGGAAGCGGAGGGAATACAACCACACAACTCACTGCAACTGTTCTAACTAGCAATGAGAATCCGGTTGGAGATGGAAAAGAAGTGTATTTCCTGATGGGTATTTTTCCAGGCGGACAAGATGAAAATCCAAGAATTAATGAGTCCGATGGGACAGAACCTGGTAATTTTTATCATTCACCATTTGATTCAGCACAGACAATTGACGGATCGGCAGTCGTAACCATTCATGCCGGTTCCGGTCTGGGATTGATTGGAATTAGAGTTTGGACATTTATCGATGAAGAGACTCGCGGCACACCGGATGCGGACTCAATTGTTGTAATTATTAATAATTTGAGTGTTACAGGCGGACCTCCTCATCATGTCGATATTGACATCAACGAGATCGCTGAAGATGGTGGTGGAGCAATATGGATATTAGAAGTGTCAGCCACTGTCAGAGACATTCAAAATCATCCCGTTTTGGACAGCATTGCAGTTCAATTTGAAGTTGATCAGGATATTGCAGTTATCAGTGATGGATATACCGGTAACGAAAACATGGCGGGTATAACAGTACCGGGAGTAGCATTTTCTACCCTGGTCTATAACAGCTCAGTGACAAACGACAGTATTCAAATCCAAGCTGAAGTGCTTGCTGGTGATGGACACAACACGATAACCGGAATTTATAATGATTTCAAACTTCCATTACAGGAAGGCGCCGGTCTTCTTTACTCAGATCCCTTGAACTGGAATTACAGAAACCAGCACCCAATTGCGGTTTTTGATATGTCTGTTTTTGTTTATGACGGTCATGATCATTGTATAGACAAACAGCTTGTCCGTTTCTTGACCGACAGGGGATTGTATTATACGAGTGCAGCCGGTGGCGCAGTGAGAAACGAGGCTTTGACCGGACCACTGGATTATCCGGTCGGCATGGATGGGGATGAATGCGGCTGGGCGCAACGTTACCTGAGAATCACTTTCGATGACGCTTTTCCCGATCCAAGAATTCTCGACTCCAGGGCAACAGCAAATGTAGAAATCATCGGTTGCGCAGACATATATATAGAACCGGTTACTATCAATCTAATACACTGATGAAAGCAATTAAGAATTATCAATTAAGAATTAAGAATTGAAAAGATAAACCATTTGATCGATGGGATCGTATCCTACAAAATTGCATTTATGCACAGGATTAGCAGATTTTGTTTACTTAGCGCCTTTGCGCCTTTGCGTGAGAAAAAACATGCTTTTAGAAATCAAGAACACATAATAATAATTTCTTAATCTTTATTAAATGTTTTGATTCTTAATTCATAATTCTTAATTCTTAATTGCAAAATACTATTTGCCAGGAGAAAGTTATGATACGTCTGATCTTTTTGATTATGCTTATCGGTTGTATTTTGCTCGCCGGTTGTACGGAGGATGATAAAACTCCTGTTGAGGTCACTCCACAGGTTCCTGAAGCTCCGTCAGCCTTGACCGTTAATGCCTCTTCTGACCGTTCGGTCTCACTTTCCTGGACGGATAATGCCGACGATGAAAATTTTATGTTTATCGAGCGCGCGATTCATAATTCCGGATCATTCATACAAACCGCTAAACTTGGCGCAAATGTCGTCACATATATCGATACCAGCCTGACACCGGGTGTGACATACAGTTACCGTATCCGTGCTCGCAATTTGACGGGATTCTCGGAGTACAGCAATGAAGGCAGCGTTATGGTAAGAGGGCAGGTGGAAAATCCTGAGCTTAGTTTTGCTGACTATGAAGGCAGCACTCCGACTCGATTTGTCAATCTGTTGATAGCAACCTCCGATGCGAGTTCGATGCTCTTATCTAACCTGCCTGATTTTTCAGACGCCGAGTGGGAGGAATTCCTACCGTTGAAACAGTGGGAACTGGCTACAGGCGATGGAATTAAAACTGTTTACCTCAAATTAGTTTACCAATTTGGAGATACTTCCGGAGTTATTAACGCAGTCATTGAGCCGGAAATACCGGGAGTGGAGGTGTTGATAAATGACGGCTCCGAAATTTCTGCAACCCGTTTTGTCCGACTAACGATTTCCGCTGAAGCCGGAGCAATTGAGATGCGTATTGATGATAATGAGTGGCAGCCGTTAACTGACCGGTTCAACCATGACCTCGGTTATGCATCAGACAATTCTCCAATCGAAGTACAGGTTACGGTGCGAAATGATTTTTTGATAGAAGCCCTGGATGTTGCATCTATCAGACCGGAAACGTCAACAATTGAAGGTGTTATCAATAATGGCGCCGAAAGTACCTCAACACGATTTGTAACACTCAACCTGTCTGCCGGGGGCGGTGTTACTGAAATGAAAATTTCGAATAATCCTCTCTGCGGAGTATTATCATCTGATCCTCCTGATAATAAAAAACAAGTTATTACACAGAAATCCGGAAACCTGTCAAATTATCCATTAAAAGGAAAAAACAATGTCCCTTCCAGGCAGGCAAAAAGACAGTTAAATCAACCACAGAACGCAAAACCCATTCAGACTTCAAACGAACTTGATGAACCAGTCTGGCAGCCTTATGAAGAAAGTTTTGACTGGGAACTCACTACTGGAGGTTGGACAAAACTCGTCTATATCCTTGTTCGTAATGACTTTGAGCTTATGGCATATACCACAACCGCAATCGAACCGCTTATTCCCGCTAATCCGTCTGTTAGAATTATCTGGGGTGGGTACGAAGAGAATCAGGTTGTCACGCTTGATCTCCAATGTGACCATGCCGACAGAATGAACATCTCGAACCGTTCGGATTTTGAAGGTGCTCAATGGCAGCCTTTCAGGGAAATTGTCACTGGTTGGGACCTGAGTGAGGGAGGGGATAATAACGCACATGAAGCAACCGTATTTGCAATGTTCAGGAATGATTTTGGAGTATTCAGTGATGTGGTTTCTGATACTGTTGATGTCTGGGAACGACCTTTCAGGATAGAAGTTGAGTTAAATCGAGATAATATTGCTGTATCAGGATCAGGTGGTATTGAGACAGCAAGGTTTGCAGCTCGTGTATTCAATCAGGCTGGTGGTCCTGTGCAAAATGAAACCTTAGTTTATTTCCTTATGACCGATTATCCGCATGGTGAAAACCCTAACGAATATGATCCGTCATTTAACGAATCAGGTCGAGGGCCAACTCCATATGATCCATTACCTCATGATTCTTCTTCGACGAACAATGGTTCTGCTATGGTTTCAGTTAATTCTGGATCCGGACTGGGTTATATCGATATATCAGTCTGGGCTTACGTAAACCCGAATTTGCGTGGAACGCCGGATGTTGATTCCGTTCTGATTGCCTGTGAGAACATAATAGAAGTTGTGGCAGGACCTCCAAGTAGCATTGTAATTGAGGTGAATGAGGAAGCTCAGGACGGTGGCGGAGCGGTCTGGCTCTTAGATGTTGCAGCAACCTTAACCGACATAAGAGATAACCTGGTTTTGGACAATATCCCGGTACAGTTTACTGTTGAACCGGAATTTGCAACCATCGGTAATGCATACACCGGCAACGAAAACCAGGCAGGAGAAACAGAACCCGGTGTGGCATATGCAACCCTTTCATATCACAGCCAGGTAACGAATGACTCCATATCTATCACGGCAACAGTTTTACGTGACCATAACGCACCGCTTGTCGAAACAATCGAGGATTATAATCTCCCTATGCAGCAGTGCAGCGCAGTTCTACACACCGATCCAGCTAACTGGAACTACCGGCACCAGGCTAACTTTGGTGTTTTTAATATTTCAGTCTATGTTTATGATGGACATAATCATCACATCAATGATCAATTTGTTAGATTTTTAACGGATCGTGGTTCCTATTACGCCTCTCCAGGAGGTGGGGCTCCACGAAATGATGCTTATACAGGAATGTATGAAGCGGAGCCAGGTTGGGCTCAGCGTTACCTCAGAATAAGCTTTGACGATGCATTTCCCGACCCGCGTCACCTGGAATCAACTGCTACAGCAAGAGTGGAAATTATTGGATACTGGGATAACGAGCCGGAACCGGTTATGATTTTCTTGCAACACTGAAAAGCAATTAAAAATTAAGAATTATGAATTAAGAATTGAAAAGAAAAAATCTAAAGCGAGAAGATCGTAACCTAAAAATATTATAGGGATGTACAGGATTAACAGGATTTTCTTTCTTTGCGCCTTTGCGTCTTTGCGCGAGAAAATGAAATACTTTTATAAATCAAGGAGAATCAGAATTATAGCCTGAATCCTTATGTATTAAATGTTTTAATTCCTAATTCCTAATTCATAATTCTTAATTGCTTTTTTAGGGGGTTTTATGTATCGTTTTACAGTTTTATTTCTACTGATAGCTTTTTTCGTCTTTGCAGGGTGTGAGAAGGATGAGGATTCATCTTCGTCAACAACTTCGCCCTCAACGCTAGTACCTGATACTCCAACTGACCTGATGGTCAGCGAGGTGCTTAATCGCAGTATAACCTTGACCTGGCATGATAATGCGGATAACGAGGATTATTATCACCTCGAGCGTTCGATTGATTCCCACGACGGGTTTGTCGAAAAAGCAAGGATGGGTGCTAATTCTCAGACATTTACAGACACCGATCTCGCTCCCGGAATCTCATATTTCTATCGAGTACGAGCATCAAACAGTACCGGTTTCTCCGACTATTCAGACGAAACGCATGCCTGGGCTAAGGGGACGGTGGAAAATCCGGAACTACGTATAGCCGACGGCGCTGCAACCACCCCGACACGTTATGTCAGCCTGGTTATAGTCGCCTCAAACGTTCCCTCAATGTTGATCTCCAATAATTATTATTTTATCGGAGCCGAGTGGGAACCGTTCAATCCCCTTAAATCATGGCTGCTGGAACCGGGTGACGGAATGAAAGCGGTCTATCTCAAATTAGCCAGCGGTGACGGCGACACTACCGATACTATTTTTGATTCAATTATGCCTGAAGAACCTGATGTACATGTACTGCTGAATGATGGAGCCAGGAGCACCAATTCAAGAGATATAAATGTGAAACTGGTGACGACTGGTTCTCCTTTACGAATGGCTGTTGGCAGCGTCGATAGCGATGGTATGAGACAACGCTGGCAGGAGTTTGAAGATGAGTTTAGCTGGGAGCTTACGCCGGGTCCGGGAACAAAACCTGTGTATGTGACAGTCCAGAATGATTTTATGTTAGAGGCTTCCACGACAGTATCAATCGAACCCGAACCTCCCCAATTGTCGATTTCAATTAATGACGGAGCCCACGGAACCCACAGCAAATATGTCACATTGACTTTAGAGGCTTCGGAAGGTGTAACAGAAATGCAGATTTCAAATGAAGCTTTCGGTGAAGGACTGTATAGTAAAAAGAAAAAAGATTTTGGCTTGTTCAAATCCGTCAAAGGTAATTCCAGTGAACTGGATGAAACAGATGAATGGGTTCCATTCTGGGGGAGAACTGCCTGGGAGCTTCCAGTTGATGTAGGAACAAAAACGGTTCATGCCCGGATTCGTAATGAGTTTCTGTTAGAAACAGAGGCTGAGGATGCTATTGAACCACTTAGATTAGGACTTCCAAGCATTGAAATTGCAGAACAATATGAAGGAAGGGAATTGTTTGGTACGTTAAGGCTTCATTGCACAAATGCGGAAAGTATGATGGTCTGGAGTGCAGTGGGTAGTTCCGGGACAAGAGTAGCTTTTATAGAACATCTGAATAATTGGCAGCTCTATTGGTCTGATCGGTGGGGCCCGTGGGATCCTCCGTGGCCACAACCTCGTCCTACATTATTTACAGTATATGCGAGATTCTGGAACAGCTTCTATGGATCAACAATTGTTGTTAGTGATCAAGTTCCGGCAGCCGGAATCTTCTTTCATACCGGAAAACCAGCATCAATCATTTTAACGTCCAATAAGAATGAACTTCAAGCAGGTGGACATCACGCTACAATTACCGCAACGTTGCGGGATGCAAATGATGATTTAGTAGAAAACGAAACCCAAGTTTTCTTTCTGATAGATGGTTTTCCTGAGGAAGACAGACCGTTATTAAATGAATCTGATGGTTTAGAGCCCGGCAATCCCTATGAAGGTCCATTTGACTCAACCCAGACCAATAATGGCTCCTGCCGGGTATCTATCACTTCCGGAACGTCAACCGGATCGGTTCGATTGGTGGCTTGGACACATGTGTATCCGGAGTTAGTTGGCACGCCGGATGCAGATTCAATCATTACCTATTACAACAGCCTGATGATAGTCGGCGGGATGCCTACTACCATGTCCATTGATGTCGATGAACAAGGGACTGACGGCGGTGGGGATATATGGCTGCTGGACGTTACAGCGTTGCTGCATGACGAAAACGGCAACCCGGCAAGGGACAGTATCGCGGTACAGTTCACCCTTGATCCGCCTATTGCCGAGATAGATTTCGGCTGGACGGAAAATGGGATAGCATCAACTACCCTGGCTTATCATTCATATGTCACAAACGACAGCGTTACCATAGAAGCAATGGCATATTCTGACGGCGATGAACCGTTAACTGCTGTATATCATGACTTTAATCTTCCCATGCAGGAGGGCGCCGCCCTGCTGTACTGTGATCCGACCAACTGGAATTTTGCCACGCAACCACCAGTCGCCTATTTCGATATTTCCGTTTTTGTTTATGATGGTCATGATCATTGCATAAATGATCAGCTTGTGAGATTCTTAACTTCTCGAGGTCTTATTTGGTGGTCCGGAGGAGGTCAAATCCGTAATGAAGCTATGACCGGTCCGCGTGATTATCCCGTCGGATTAGACGGTGACGGTCCTGGATGGGCACACAGGTATTTGAGGATAACTTTCAATGACGCCTTCCCTGATGACAGGGAGCATGAATCGACAGCCATTGCAAGTGTAGATATTATCGGGTACCAGGACATCAATGTTGAACCAGTTACTGTGCGTTTACAACAGTAAACGCAATTAGGAATTGGCAATTAGGAATTAGGAATTGAAAACACTTACTCAAATTTTAGAAAAATTGATTTGCTTTTAAGCAATTGTATTGAAGGAACTAATTCATTTTTATCAGCTACATATCTGCATAATTTGAAAACTCTTAGAGAAAAAGAATGACTTTTTCCCTTTATTGCATTGCTTATCTCCAAATCCTTCGCACAAAATTTTCCTAATTCCTAATTCCTAATTCCTAATTCCTAATTCCTAATTCCTAATTCCTAATTCCTAATTCCTAATTCCTAATTCCTAATTCCTAATTCTTAATTATTTTTGGGGTCCCGATTTGCGGACGTCCTCCGTGGTGTCGTCAGCGTATTTTTTGAAATTCTCTATGAACCGTGCTGCAAGCTGCCGGTATGCGTTAAAATAGACTTCCCTGCTCGACCATGAACTTGCCGGATCAAGGACGTTGTCTGGAACACCCTTGCATTTTTTCGGCACTTCAAAACCGAAGATGGGATCCTTTTCATAAGGCACGTCGTCGAGTTTTCCATCGAGAGCAGCATTCAAAAGGGTACGGGTGTACTTGATACTAATTCTTTTACCCACGCCGAATTTTCCGCCGACCCAACCGGTATTCAGCAGCCAGGCGTTTACATTGTATTTCAGCATCTTTCTACGGAGTAACTCAGCATAGAAAGCGGGAGGATGCACCATAAATGGAGCGCCGAAACATGCAGAGAAGGTGATCTCCGGCTCTAATCCCAGACCAACCTCGGTTCCTGCAATTTTCGAGGTGTAGCCGGAGATGAAATGATACATCGCCTGTTCAGGTGAAAGCTTTGAAATCGGAGGCATTACACCCGAAGCATCACAGGTGAGGAAAATGATATTCTTGGGGTGTCCCGCCATCTTCTCGGGGACGGCATTATCTATATAACTGAGCGGATAAGACGCTCGCGTGTTTTCAGTCAGGGTCTCATCGTCCAAATCGATATTGCGTGTCACGGGATCGTAAATCACATTTTCAAGAATTGATCCAAATTTATGAGTACAGGCATGGATTTCCGGTTCCGCAGAGGCGGACAGTCGGATAACCTTGGCGTAACAGCCGTTCTCGATATTAAAAATACCTTCATCTGTCCAACCGTGCTCATCATCACCGATAAGATCCCGTTTCGGATCGGCAGAAAGGGTAGTTTTGCCTGTTCCCGACAGACCGAAGAAGAGCGCTGATTTACCCTTCTTGCCAACATTGGCGCTGCAATGCATGGAAAGTACACCCTGCAAAGGAAGCAGGTAATTCATCAAGGTGAATATTGTTTTTTTTATCTCACCACCGTACAGTGAGACTCCAACAAGCGCCATTTTCTTACCGAAATTCAGCGCGATATAGGTATTGGAATTCGTATTCTCGATCTGACGTATTGCCTTGAAATTAGGTGTGCAGATCAACGTAAATTCCGGGACAAATTGTTTGTATTCATCGGCTGTCCGTGGCGGAAGAAGCATATTTTTTGTGAAATGGCTCTGCCAGGCATGCTCCGTAATAACGCGAATCGGGAGTCGGTATTCAGGATCGGCACCGGCATAAACATCCTGCACAAAAATATCACGACCCTCAAGATAACCACTAACACGGATTAACAGGTCGTTAAACTTCTCTTCCGGGTAAGGGCGATTGTATTCACCCCACCAGATATTTTCATCGGAAGTCGGTTCCTTGACTACGTATTTGTCGTTGGCTGCACGCGAGGTATGTCCGCCGGTATTAACCAGTACAGGTCCACCGTTTGAAATGACTCCTTCGCCGCGGAACACGATCTCCTCATACAAAGCTTCTACCGGAAGATTCCAGTAAACTTTACGGAGATTGTACAGTCCATGCATTTTGACCGAATAAGCACTCGCCAGGGCGTTAGCGATTTTTTCCGCCGGTGTTTTTATATTTAATAAGTTGTTCACAGCCAGTCCCTCACCAGTTTCTTCTCGCCAATGAATAATTCGTTCGGCGATTCGGGATCTACGACCCATTTAATTCTTTCGATTCCAACCTTAATGTCCTTGACCGAGCCGCAGATACTCAATCTCAGGTATCCCTCTAAACCAAACTCTTTGCCCGGTACTGTTACCACCATGGCTTTTTCAAGTATCTGTTTAGCCAGGGCGACAGAATCATTGCTATATGCCCTGAAATCCGGCAAGCAGTAGAAAGTCCCTTCAGGTTTGGTGGTTTTAATGCCGGTAAAAGATTTCAACTCACTCATCATGATGTCACGGTTATTCTGCAGCATCATTTGCAGTGAGCCGATAGTGGACTGAATCCCGGTCAGCGCGCCTTCGGCAGCGGCTTGAACTACCGTTGACGTAGTTGTGGTAGTTTGCGCCTGGATATTGATCATTATTTCAACAAGTTTGCGCGGCGCTACAGCCCATCCTACCCGGAAGCCGGTCATACCGTACAACTTCGATACACCGTTCAGGGTAATAATACGAGAATCTTCTAAATCTTTATTAGTGTATGCATAAGGCGAGGGCCAGGTTTTTCCATCAAATATCAGCTTGTGGTATATATCATCAGATATCAGCCAGATACCTTTGGCTTCACAGAATTCAACGAGTTCAGCGATGAATTCTTCAGAATAAATGATTCCCGATGGATTATTCGGGCTGTTTATTATTATTGCCCGGGTGTAAGAACCCACCACCTGTTTGATGTCTTCCATTCGAGGGTGGAAAGAACCATCCTCGGGAGTGACAATCACAGGAATGCCATACACCATCTTGATCATTTCAGGATAACTGACCCAATATGGTGCCAGGACTATCACCTCGTCCTGTGGATTGAGAATTGTGTACAGGATATTCCACAGTGACTGTTTCGCTCCACTGGAGACTATCACGTTCTCAGGAGCTACAAGCTTGTTGTAGTTTTCCTCAGTATAGCGAATAATCGCTTTTCGTAACGCTGGTGTACCTTCGGTGGGAGTATATTTTATATCTCCCTCTTTGATCTTTGCGGCTGCACCGAGTATGGCAGTAACCGGAGCACGGTTCTTCGGTTCTCCAGCTCCAAGGTGAATAACCGGCTCTCCCTTGACACGAAGCAGGCGCGCCTGTTCGTTCATTGCCAACGTTGCCGACGCCGCAATCTGCCGTGCCTGCAAACTTAAGCTCATAAAAGATTCCTTCTATCTAAAAGGAGAAAAACTGTTTGAATTATACCTCGAGCTTGTATAAAAACGCACAAACTTTTGTATATTAATTCGAGCAGTTTTTTCTGGTGTTTGTTTATAACTAAGAATCAACATTCTAAGTCATTGTATGTCAATTATTAACATCGGTGTCTGGCGTATCTCCACCAGAGCAATAAAACTGAATTATAGAATGAAGTTAGTGAATAAAATAACAACCTGCAATACTTGAATGAGAATATGCTGTTTTTTTGAGTGTACTTTGGAAGTATTAATATTACATGATTTTTTCATGTTTGTTTGTTCATGAGTTGTTTATACAGTCAACTCCAGTCCTTTCGGGTGGGATTTGCTTGTAAATGCTTTTGCAGTAGAGACCACAAGCCTGTGCTTGGGAAGAATACAGTGAATAAAGAGTTTTTTTTTCTTGAATCTCAAATTTTCAATGGTTGTTTGGGAACAAACTCATACTGCTGTTTCGGTGATCTCCTCAGCAAATCCATAGGAAAAATCAGCAAAAATCTGAGTTACTACTATCCTTGGATTACTGATCTATGATTTTCACAAAAAATAGCAGAGCTTGGCAAAACATCCGTATTATGACGCTATAAACTTGTTGCTATTAAACTTATAAAGACCTACTCCTATTGACATGAACCGTTAGTTATACGAAACAGTAATTAGCGTACAAGGGAAAATTTTCTTATATTGCTTGCGACATTATTCTCAAGGATAGAAACGTTTAAAGTGAATTTTTTAAGCAGGGAGAGGGTTACATGGATTTCAGATTAACTGAAGAACAGGAGATGCTTCGTCAAACCGCGCGAGATTTTTCAGAGAAAGAATTGCGTGCCGGAGTCGCTGAAAGAGATGAGAAGGAGATATTTCCAGGTGAATATATCGAGCAGCTCAGTGAACTTGGTTTTATGGGCATGGTTGTTTCCGAGGAAAACGGCGGTACAGGATTTGACACGGTTGGTTATGTTGTCGCACTGGAGGAGATGGCTCGAATTGATCCATCAGTGGAAATTATCGTTTCTGTGCATAACAGCCTGCATATTTACCCGCTTGAGAAATTTGGCAGTGATTATATAAAAAAGGAATGCCTGTCCAAAATGGTTACCGGTGAATGGCTCGGAGCGTTCGCATTAACGGAACCCGGTTCAGGTTCCGATGCCGGGGCTATGAAGACAACAGCGGCAAAATCTGGAAATGAATGGATATTGAATGGCACAAAAAATTTCATCACTTCCGGATCAAATTGCGATGCTTATGTATTAGTAGCAGTGACCGATAAGGACAAAGGTGCTAAAGGAAGTACAGCTTTCTGGATTCCCCGGGAAACACCCGGTCTGATAGTAGGAAAACACGAAAATAAGATGGGAATTCGCTCGACGGATACGGTATCCATTTCGCTTGAGGATGCACGAATCCCTGAAGAATATATTATTGGAAAGCCTGGAGATGGCTTCAAGATAATGCTGACTGCATTGGATAGCGGCAGGCTTGGCGTCGCAGCACAGGGGCTTGGTATTGCCCAGGCAGCGTTGGAGGAATCATTAAGCTATAGCCAGGAAAGATTTCAATTCGGCAAACCGATTGCCGCATTCCAGGGAATCCAGAATAAAGTCGCAGATATGCAGATAAAGATCAGTCAGGCAAGATGGTCGTTATATCATGCTGCCTGGATGAAAGACCAGGGCGAGAGATACTCAAAAGAGGCAGCTATAGCAAAAGTAGCATGCAGTGAAGCTGCGATGTGGTGTGCTAACCAGGCGGTTCAGATTTTTGGCGGTTATGGCTACTGCAAAGATTATCCTGTTGAAAGGATGCTCCGCGACGCTAAGATTACAGAGATTTATGAAGGAACAAATGAAATTCAGAGAGTGGTAATTTCAAGAGCTTTGTATGGAAGATAAAAGCTGCTGAATATTATTATGAGATTAGTTATTACTTTTCTGTTTTTTGAAGTTATTTATGTCTCTATTATATCTTTGCCGACATGCAGAATCAGTAGCAAATGCTGAAGAGTGGGTTTCGGGTTGTTCCGATGTTCCATTGACAGAAAAAGGATATCTACAAGCGTCTGAATTGGCGGAGGCATTAAGTAGGGATGGGACGCTGAAAAATATTATCAGCAGCGATTTAAGCCGGGCAAAAAATACAGCGGAAACAATTCGAGAAAAACTGGGTGGGGAACTACTCCTTGACAAAGATCTGCGTGAACGTGATTACGGGCAGTGGACGGGAACTCCTTACCAGGTAGCTTTTGTCGAACGAAAGGCAGAATGGGAACGTCTGCGACAGCATGATGATATTGCACCGCCAGGTGGTGAAACTCAAGCTGAGCATCGTGTGAGGATTTTCAGGGCACTAAAACGTGCTCACAGAAAATGGCAGCATGGATTCATAGTAGTCACGCATCGAGGTGTTATCAGGCTGTTATTTCAAACATTGGGAATCATGGAGGATGGAAAAATACCATCGCCTCCAAATCCGCCCATGTTTATAAAGGTGGATTGGAAACCGTAATGGTTTCTTCAGATATTCAGTTTGGGATCAGTAATTCTTGAGTAAAATGTTTACGAAAATAAATACTTGAACATACATATCGGAGTTAAAGATGGGTTTTGATGGATCAGGTTTTATCTGGATGAACGGAAAATTAGTTCCCTGGAACGAAGCAACTATTCCCGTGGGTGCACACGTTATTCATTATGGGTCATCTGTTTTCGAAGGTATTCGAATGTACCACCAGGAAGCCGGTGAGCATAAAAGTGTGGTTTTCCGTCTCCGCGAACATATCCAAAGGTTATATAATTCAGCAAAAATTTACAACATGACCCCGGATAACCTAAGCGATGACAGCCCTCACGCACAATCGGGCGAATTTCTGAAATACTCGATCAACGACGTGCTTGATGCATGTGTTGAGACGCTAAAGGCAAATGGAGATCGAGATGCATATATCCGTCCTGCTATATATAGAGGGTATCATAGTTTAGGCGTCGATCCACGAAATTGTCCGGTTGACGTTTTTGTAATGACCTGGCGTTGGGGAAATTACCTTGGAGCTGAAGCCCTTGAACAGGGCGTGGATGTCGCTGTTTCCTCATGGACAAGAATGGCACCCAATACTTTTCCTGCTCTTGCTAAATGCGGCGCGAATTACATGAACAGCCAATTGATAAAACTTGAAGCTATCCGTCACGGTTATGTCGAAGGAATTGCTCTTGACACTATGGGTTATGTTTCTGAGGGATCAGGTGAAAACATCTTCATATATTTAAAGGACCAGAAGGCGATATATACTCCACCGCTCGGCAATAGCATCCTGCCGGGAATTACACGCGATGCCCTGATAAAGTTACTAAATGATATGACTGATGCGGGTGAAATTGACGCGAAAGTCGAGGAACATATTATACCCCGCGAAATGCTCTATTTGGCTGATGAGGTTTTCTTCTGCGGTACAGCATCGGAAGTTACACCAATCCGGTCAATAGACGGCAAAAAAATTGGTGCCGGAAAGCGTGGAGAGATAGCCGGAAAATTACAGGAGAAATTCTTCTCAATCATCAACGGTGCAAGTGAAGATACATATAATTGGTTGACTGCTGTTGAAATTGACTGATTTTTCTTCTTTGAAGCATGAATGAGTTGTGATTAAATTGTACCCGGAGTTACAGCAGAAATTAGTTCCGGATTGAATGATAATATTTACAGACGCAAGTTTCAGGCAGTATCCAGGCGTTAAGTTATGGGTTTTTGAAAATGCAGGTTGGAGCAACCAAGAGTCGCCATGAGGCGCGGGAAAGAGCTCTTCAGGTTCTTTATGCAGTTGAGGTCGCGGAACATGTTCCCGAAAAGGCATGCGACGAATTGCTGAATGAAGGTGAAGACCGTTATCTGGATTTTGCGCGAACTCTTGTTTTGCTTGCCGTTGAGCACTGTGAAACGATGGATGAACTCATTCGTGATAAAGCTCAACGCTGGGATTTCAATAGAATCGCAATTCTTGATAGATTAATACTTCGCCTGGCGCTTTGTGAGTTTTTTTATCTTCCGGATGTGCCTCCCAAAGTAACAATCAACGAAGCAATCGAAGTAGCCAAAGAATTCAGCACTGAACAATCCGGTCGATTCATAAATGGAATACTTGATGCTGTTTTCGGCGAAAAAGAAGCGGATATTCGAAAACTGAAGAAATCTTCTGTTATGGGAGATTCTGATAAAGCTCTTGAAAAAACAACGAAAAAAAAGAAATCAACTTCAAAAGCAAAAGCAAAAACAACAAAAGCAAAAGCAAAAACAACGAAAAAAACAACATCGGAAAACAAAATAGAACCCAAGGAATCCTGACGGTTTGATATTCGCAATTATTTCTGACATCCACGGCAATTTACAGGCGTTAGAAAAGGTACTCAACGATATAGAGTCGAGAAAACCCGACCGTGTAATATGTCTTGGAGACCTGGTAGGATATGGCGCTAACCCGAATGAGGTCATTGATAGGATACGCCAATGCGCTGATGTTGTTTTAGCGGGAAATCATGACCATGCGGCAATTGGACTAACAGATATAACCGTCTTCAATCAGTTTGCTTTCAATGCTGCAATCTGGACTCGAAAAATCCTCACCCCTGAGAATCACGAATACTTGACATCTGTACCATTCACGCACAGCGAAGATGATCTTTATTTTACCCATGCGAGCCCGCATAATCCGGAGGATTGGCATTATATTTTCACCCGGTACGATGCCGAATATGCTATGGAGCATGCGCCGACCGGGATCGTTTTTATTGGTCATACCCATGTACCGAATGATCACCAGACAAGAAACGGCCGCTTAATAAATGTCGGATCAGTTGGGCAACCGCGTGACGGCGACCCGCGTGCGGCTTATACGCTGTTCGATAACCAGACCGGAGAACGCCGACTGATACGTCTTGATTATGACATAAAATCCGCAGGAAAAGCAATCCTCAAAGCCGGCTTACCCAAATTCTTAGCCGAGAGGTTAGTCAAGGGAAGATAAACTAGTCTGGTTGAAACTGGTTGATTGATGTATAATTCTGAAACTGATTGATAGATGTACAATTCTGAAATATGTTATTTACGTAGTTTAACCCGGCTTCAGCGGGTTATTCTTTGCACCCGGCTTCAGCCGGGGTGTTGGGTTGAAAGCTACTGATATAGCGCGCTTTAGCGTGGCTTCTCGAAAGTATATTTATAAACATCTTTTCGATACCCTACCTTTACGACAAGAACACTCTTTTCCTGATCATCTATAGCATAAACAATCCTGTACCAACCTGACGTACTCGACATCGAGCCTGCTGAGACAGCTTCTCACATCCAGGCGGACGTGGATCATCAACCAGGGATTGAATTCGACTCACAACCATCTGTCGATCCTTCTTCCGGCTTATCCGCTCGATCTCTTTCACAGCCGAGGGTTTTACCAGGAGATTATATCTTCCCATCGCTCTTGAGCTGATTCAGGACGTCTTCAAAGGCAAGGTTGGGTTCCGCCGATCTTTCCTCGAAAGCAGCGATATCTTCTAAATCCTCGAGTAAGCTCTGACGAACTGCATCATTCACTAAATCAGATATGCTTCGATCCGTCTCAGCGGCTTTGATACGAATCGCACGATGAAGCTGAGGATCAAAATAGACGGTTGCTCTTTTTACTTTAGTAGCCATGAATGTAAATATAACCTCATCCAGACCTAATTCACCCAATCTGCTGAGAGATCATTCGCTCCATTAACTTATTGGTTATATGAATAAAACTGGATTTTGATAGATGCTCAGTGGTATATTTAGTGGATGCTGTTATAACTACTCCTTCTAACTGGCGACACCGCATACAGTATTGCTCGCATTATATGAGCGCGGTTGAGGTTAGATATAATCTTAGAATAAGGAGATCATCATGAAACTTACCTTCATCATACCCTGACTCCCTCAATTACAGGAGAGAAATACCGTGCATTGAATTAGTACGGGCTTTTGATATTGAGGGAGAATACCTGATTTTTATCATTATAACCAAAAATTTAATCTTGGAGTTGAAGATGTCTGACAAAAACACAGGCGGCGGAAGAACTCCCAATGATCAGCGGGCCGACGTTAAGAATCCGAACAATTCGGATTACGTTGAGGATCAGATCAACAGGGATAGTCAAGCTGCAGAAAAGGAAGACAAGTAACATCTACTTGTGAGCCTTGTGTGCATGCACCATCTGAGTGCATGCACATTATTTTCTAGGGAGATCTACAATGAAAATTCTTCAGATCATACATGGTTATCCAATGCTTTATAATGCTGGATCGGAAGTCTATACTCAGACACTTTGCCATGGTCTTGCGTCATCAAATGAAGTATTCGTGTTTACTCGCGAGGAAGACCCTTTCAAAAAAGACGCAAACCTGATCGTAACGAGTGACGGTACGGATAACCGAATCAAACTTTACTTAATTAACAATCCAAGGAACCGTGACCGTTACAGAGTTCCTGAAATTGATAAGGTTTTCATCCGTGTGCTTGATGAAGTGAAACCTGATATCATTCATATTGGTCATATGAATCATCTGTCAACATCTTTGGTATATGAAGCTGCCATCCGTGGGTATCCGATTATATTTACTCTTCACGATTTCTGGTTGATGTGTCCGCGTGGGCAGTTCATGCAGATGTTCCCCCAAGATAAGACTGATCTGTGGAAAGCCTGCAAAGGACAGGATGACCGGAAATGTGCTGAACGATGTTATGCCCGATATTTTTCTGGCTCAACAATTGATTGCGAAGAGGATATCGAATACTGGTCAAGTTGGGTTGCAAGACGGATGAAGCACATTCATGAGATGATCGAGCACATTGATTTGTTCATAGCGCCATCAAAATATCTTCTGAATCGACACATATCTGAATTTGGAATTCCTTCTTCTAAACTGGTTTATCTCGATTACGGATTTGATCATAACCGGCTGATGAGTCGGGAACGAATGAATAGTGAACCTTTCACATTCGGATACATCGGAACACATATTCCTGCCAAAGGCATACAAGTGCTTCTTGATGCCTTCGGAAAACTTGCAGGTGAAACAAGATTACGAATTTGGGGTAAACCTCGTGATCAGGCAACGGACGGACTAAAGAGGCTGGCGGAGAGACTGCCTGCCGCAAATTATGATCAGATTAAATGGCATTCAGAGTATCAGAACCAGAATATCGTTCGTGATGTTTTCAATCATGTTGACGCAATTGTAGTTCCTTCAATCTGGACGGAAAATTCTCCACTTGTTATTCATGAAGCTCAGCAGGCGCGTATTCCGGTTATTACATCTGATATCGGAGGGATGGCAGAGTATGTCAGACATGAAGCTAATGGCCTCCTGTTCAGGTATCGTAACAGTTTATCACTTTCAGAGCAGATGCAACGTTTCATTGATGATCCGGCACTTGCGAAAAGATTAGGTGAAAGAGGATACCTTTATTCAGAAACTGGAAATGTCCCTCATATACAAGAACATGTTGAATTAATCAATCATCACTATCAACAGGTGATCACTAATCGTAAAACATCAAAAACTGAGCATCGTTCGGGACCATGGAGGATCACATTTGATACTAATCCTGATACTTGTAATCTGCATTGTATCATGTGTGAACAGCATTCAACATATCGGAAACACAATTTTAATCAAATAAACAGACACCGAATCATGCCATTTGATATGATTGAACGTGTGGTAAAAGAAACTGTGCCAAACGGTTTACGGGAAATTATTCCTTCTACAATGGGTGAACCTTTATTATACCCTGACATAGAAAGGATCATTGAATTATGTCGTGAGTATAACCTGAAATTGAACCTCACAACGAACGGGACATTCCCGAAACACAGCGCTGCAACCTGGGCTGAAGAAATTATTCCTATTAGCTCAGATGTGAAAATATCAATGAATGGGGCTTCACGGAAAACACAGGAAGCCATCATGGAGGGATCAAATCTGGAAAATACTCTCAACAATATTCAAACATTTTGTAGTATTCGTGATGAGCTCAAAATTAATGGCACTAACGGTTGCAGAGTCACACTCCAACTCACTTTTCTTGAGAGAAACATGCATGAAATTACAGATCTCGTGAAAATGGCTATTGATATGGGAGTTGATCGTGTTAAAGGTCATCACGTCTGGACTCATTACCCTGAACTTGAACAACAATCGCTCAGAAGAAGTCCCGAAGTTATTAAGAAGTGGAATGATGTAGTAAGGGAGAGTGCTAGGATTGTCAAATCAAAGTTCCTACCCAATGGAAAACGTCTGATTCTTGATAATTTTAATACTTTGGAAAAATCAGCAACAGATGATATTCATCAAGGAGGACGTTGTCCATTTCTCGGACACGAAGCCTGGATCAATACAGAAGGGAGATTTGATCCATGTTGCGCACCAGATGACTTGCGCCGTGGATTGGGAAGTTTCGGAAATATATGCAATGAAAGTTTCATGGATATCTGGCGAAGTGAAGCATATAAGAATCTTATCAGAACTTATCCGACCAGATCATTGTGTATTTCATGCAATTTGCGTAAACCGGCGGAGGAATAATGATTGACTGGAGAAATACGTGTATAGCAGAAGATTATTCTTATCATCTGTACCAGGGAAAAGAATTTTACAAGTACAGATTTGATCATGTCCTGAAATATCATCCACCCGGATTTGCTGCTGTCAGTCGTGACGGGATGGCATGGCATATTGATGCTACAGGTAAGGCAGCATACAGTAGCCGGTATCTAAGGACGTTCGGCTTCTATGATGAACGCGCGGCTGTAGCGGATCAACAAGGCTGGACACATATCATCACGGATGGAAACACCCTTTATACTCAAAGATACTGCTGGTGTGGGAATTTTCAGGAGGGACTATGCACAGTAAGAGATGAGGAGGGCAACTATTTTCATATTGATCATACAGGAAAAGAAAAATACTCAAAAAGATGGAGATATACAGGGGATTTTCGAGATGGAATAGCAGTTGTTCAGAGTATCGAAGGGCTGTCATCTCATATAGTTAAAGAGGGAAGCTTGCTGCATGGTCGCTGGTATCAGGACTTGGATGTCTATCATAAAGGAATTGCAAAAGCAAAAGACATCGATGGCTGGGTGCATATTGATAAATCTGGCAAACCGCTATATCAAAGAAGATTCTATATGATTGAACACTTCTATAATGGTCAAGCACGTGTTGAGAATTTTAATGGAAGCCTTGAGATAGTTGCTGAAGATGGAAATACCATAAAATCACTACGTCCTGCCACTAAAAGTGCGTTTTCTGAACTTTCCTGGGATATGGTTGGCTTCTGGAAGACCGAGACCATTGCGGCAGCAGTAAAATCGTGTATTGCAGAAGCATTGCCAGGAACAGATACGACCGTGTCGAAGTTGTGCAGAATGCCCATACACAACACTCAAAAACTTTTGAGAGCATTAGGTGAACTTGGGATTGTGGACTGTATGAGCACAGGTGAATGGCAATTGACAGAGAAAGGGCAGTTCCTAAAAAGGGATCACCAGTTGACACTTGCTGAAGCTGCCTTGGAATATGCAGGAGCATTGCAGACGCCATGGAAAGATCTTCATCATGTTTTGATAAACAACGATAATTCTTCAGGGGAAATCTTTAAAGAAATAGCTAATGACTCGACAAGAAAATATACACATCATAGAATGCTCCGCAGTTATGCTGAACATGACTACAGAAAATTAATCCCGCTATTACCGATCAAGCCCGGAGACAGTGTTCTTGACGCAGGTGGCGGTGACGGTGTTTTTGCTGAGATGATCCTTGGGTATTACAGAGATGTTAATGTTCATGTTCATGTTCTTGATCTTCCAGGAATTATAGAGATGATGCCTAAAAATATTACAAGTACGGGATGTGATCTTTTCCAGAAATGGCCGGCTCAGGGAGATGTTGTAATACTTGCTCGAGTACTCCATGATTGGAATGATGAAAAAGCTTTGCAAATCCTGAGGAACGCTCATCATGCTCTCAATTTTGAAGGAAGACTTATCCTCCTTGAAATGTTACTGCATGAAGAAAATTATTATGGCAGCCTATGCAATCTGCACCTCTACGCTGTAACAGGTGGCAAAGAACGCTCAGAGGGACAGTATAAAGAGTTACTTAGACAAGCAGGATTTTCGTCAATTATTATAATGGAGCAAAATGTCCCCGCATTAATTATTGGAGACAAGATATGAATTAGAATATTGAACGAGAAATCGGGGACAATATATCTATTTCTCTCTGTATTTCCTTCAAATAATACCTGCATCCTATGATCACCGAGTGAGTTATATGATGCTGCATTTTTGAAACTCCGTTTCGTGTTATTCTTGCCATAGTTAAAAATATATCAGATAATTCCTGATTTCAAGATATTGATATATTATCCTCAGAATTATTACAACAGTAAAAGGATCAGTCAGTTGTCGAAAAGTAGTTCACTTTCGTTGAAAGTGAATCAAACTTGGATTGAGTAGTAGATGTTACCTGTTTGAAACACGACTCAATAATTTGCAGAAAAAGAGAATTTACTTACTAAAAAGATGATTTGCCTTCAGAAAAAGACGATTCACTTTCGCCGAAAGTGAACTACTCTTCAGATTAAGTCCATTTTACTCAGTGTTATACGCTATTGCTTTGGGGGAATCTGGGGACAACATATTGTTTAAGGTGAGCTTGTCTTATCATCAGATTGCAATTGTTTCACGAATTGCATCATCAGGTAAACCGCGGACAGCATCCTCGCGTCTGTCTTTGAGTATCAGGGAAATAGCTGCTTTAAGGCTCTTTTTACATTCCTCAATATTTCTTCCCTGTCCATTAGCGCCCGGCATCTCGGGACGATATGCAATATACCACTTGCCGTCTTGTTCGATAATTGCAGTGAATTCGTTTTGCATTATCATTACAGGAAACATAATTTTAACGATCTCAGGTCAAATGAACCAAAAAGAAAAACCACAAAGTACTCGAAGAATTCGCAAAGAGCGTGAAGAGGACCTTTGCGACTACTTTGTGTTCTCTGCGGTTAATGGTTTCAATCTGGTTGATCTTTCAAATAGATTTATACGTTCCCCATACCTCCTCCAACGCCATGCAAATCTCGCCTAATGTCATATACCCTTCAACCGCATCAAGGATTACAGGCATAAGATTTTTTTCTCCCCTGGCGGTTTCTTTTATATTGTCCAACGTTCTTTGAACGAAATCTGCCTGCCGCCTGGTCCTTTTTACTTCCTGAACACGGGCGATTTGTTGTTTCTCTTCTTCGGGATCGACTTTTAACAGGTCTTCATGATGAGATGATTCTTCAATAAACTTATTGACTCCAACGATTACTTTATTACCATTCTCAATTTCCATTTCGTACCTGTAAGCTGCCCTGGCAATCTCGGTCTGGAAATACTGGTTCTCAATTGCTGCTACCGAACCGCCCATATCCTGAACTGTTTCCATAATTTCGAGGGCTTTACCTTCGATTTCGTCTGTTAGTTTCTCTACATAATAACTTCCGGCAAGAGGATCGATGGTTTCGGTAACTCCTGCTTCATAGGCAATAACCTGTTGAGTACGGAGGGCAAGTTTTACCGAGGCTTCCGTGGGCAGTGCAAGCGCTTCATCACGGCTGTTCGTATGAAGACTCTGTGTTCCACCTAACACTGCAGCAAGAGCTTCTATGGTTGTACGAACTACGTTGTTATCTATCTGTTGCGCGGTAAGTGTACTGCCGGCAGTCTGTGTATGAAACCGCAGCTTGGTTGAGAGAGGATTCTTTGCCTTAAATGTTTCCTTCATCATCCTGGCATAAATGCGGCGGGCTGCACGGAATTTCGCGGCTTCCTCAAATAAATTGGAATGAGAATTGAAGAAGAATGCCAGCCTCGGAGCGAAACTGTCTATTTCCAATCCGGCTGACAATGCAGCTTCGATATATGCGCGGGCATTTGCAAGGGTGAAGGCGATTTCCTGTTCAGCAGTTGATCCGGCTTCACGGATATGATAGCCGCTGATTGAAATTGTATTAAAACTTGGTGTGTTTTCCTGGCACCAGGCAAAGATATCCGTTATCAATCGCATTGATGGTTTTGGGGGAAAACGGTAGGTGCCGCGAGCTATATATTCTTTTAAAATATCATTTTGGATAGTCCCATTTATTTTATTCTTGGGGACATTCTGCTTTCCCGCCATTGCAGTGTACATTGCCAGGAGAATTGCGGCGGTGGAGTTGATGGTCATGGAGGTAGAGATTTTATCTAATGGAATACCTTCCAAAAGAACTTCCATATCCGCCAGACTGTCAATCGCTACGCCAACCTTGCCTACTTCACCCGAAGCGAGATGATGGTCGGAATCGTAGCCGATCTGGGTAGGCAGATCGAAAGCCACCGATAATCCGGTCGTTCCTTGTGAAAGCAAATATTTATAGCGTTTATTTGAATCCTCGGCAGTGCCAAATCCGGCATATTGACGCATTGTCCAGAATTTGCCGCGGTACATTGTCGGTTGAACCCCGCGAGTGAATGGATACATTCCCGGAAATCCTAATTGATTCATGTATTCGGAATGTTCTAAATCACCCTCGGGAGAATAAACACGTTCGATCTCATATTCTCCATCCGTGGTAAACACTTTTTTTCTTTCGGGTCTTTTTGCTAACGTTTTGGAAAGAATATCAGCTTCCCACTTGTTTTTGCCCTGCTTAAGAGAATCATTCGCCATTTTTCAAACTCCGGTTTAGAGATAATTTGCAATTCTTATCGAAAAAAATTAAATCTTCCAAACAATAAAATCTATTCGTTATTCCATTGATTCATCTGGCTCAATGGGTTGTCATTCTCGGGCTTGACCCGTGAATCCACCATTAGCATTGAATCTGAGCATAGATTCCCGGGTCAAGCCCGAGAATGACAAAATACCACAAAGCAAGTGAACTGATCTACTGTTCAATATCAACAAAATGGATATGCTTTCTATTGTATGGCATCTGGGTTTAAGATATATAATATTATTATTGATTGTACCTACTCAGTAATATAATATTAATAATTTTACTGATGACATTTTCAGAATAATTCATGTAAATTGAAGTATCGAGAGATACTTCTTGAAGATAATGAATATTGTCGTTTTTCATTCGCAGATAGTCAGTAAACCAACAGGCTGAAAGCTAATTAATCTCGAAAGCTTACGATACTGTTTACATTGAAGGAGGATAGAGGCGAATTTCATGAGCACAAGGCATTACAAATTTCAAGGAAATGTTATTGAAGGAATAACCATTGATTTCTGGAACTCGATTGCTGATGACAACAACTATGAATTAAGAACCCAGAAAAGAGCTGAAATTACACATAAATGGCTGATTTCTCATGATTATCACGTCAAAACAGAAGAAATAGCTGCACTTTTTGATTCATTTACAACAGATTGGTATCAACAATGGCGAAAGACACAATTTACTCTTGGACCACTTGATTGTGTCGCACAAATACTCAAAGGTTTGAAAATAAAACTGCGCCCATCATTAGTTGAGGAATTAGCAACGATAATTGAAGAAGTCGTTCTCGATTTTCCGCCGAAATTGATTGACGGTGTAGTTGATGCCATCGCCAGGCTGCATGACGATTTACTGCTCGGCATAATATGCGATACGGCGATCAGTGGTCCCCACTCCATTAATGCGCTATTGAAAGATTGGGGAATATCCCGGTTTATTGATGTTCGAGCCTACTCACTGGATGTAGGTGTATCAAAACCGAATTCGGTGATATATAGAAATGCCCTGGATCAAATGGTAGTTGACCCAAACCGCGCGATACATTTCGGCGATCTGGAAGAGACTGACGTTAAAGGCGCAAAAGATTTTGGAATGTTTGCAGTACGATTTGATGGTTGCAAGGGTGACCGGGAGCGCAAAAAAAGGACGAGAGCTGACATGATTGTCGAATCGTGGGAAGAATTTATGTCTGCACTGACTGTTTCTGATCATGTGTAATATTAATATATTTAAAAATATAAATCTTAATAGTGGATCAACTCACTATTACACAAATTCATTGCCCAGCTTAATTGTAAAGTAGATCAGTTTTTATTGTGTTTAACCAAACACACCTCGGAGCCATCATGAAAACAACTTCATGCGTTATGGTAAGTGTAATTCTGTTATTTGTAATCGTTTCCATTGCTTTTTCCCAACCCTGGATGAAAGATTTTGATCCTGATGCAAAACCGCCGACTTTCTTTGAGATTCAGGCTTCTTTTAATGAATACTGGGAGGGACGGGCTCATCAAAAAGGGGATGGATGGAAACAGTTCAAGCGCTGGGAATGGTTTTTAGAAACGAGCGTTGATGAAAATGGAATATTAAATCCGCTTAGCCTCTGGAATGGATGGCTGGAAAAGCAACGACTTTTTCCCGGTGGTGAATTAGATGAAGCAGATTGGACATCAATGGGTCCTAATCTTACCCAAGAGTACTATGTGGGCGGGCTGGGCAGGATAAACAGCATCAGCTTTGACCCGGTAGATCCTGATATAATTTATATTGGCGCCGCATCCGGTGGGTTATGGAAGACTACAGATCACGGCGAGAACTGGATAAACATGACTGATGATCTGCCCTTGCTGGGAGTGAGTGGGCTGGTTGTAGATCCTGATGATACGGATATACTCTATCTCGCTACCGGTGACGGAGACGGCACAAACACCTATTCCATCGGTGTCCTGAAATCTACAGACGGAGGCAGCACCTGGAATACTACCGGTCTTTCATGGGATGTGGTAAATTTCCAGTTGATTACCAAGCTCTTAATGCATCCCGACGACTCTTCAATTCTCCTGGCAACTACACATGGTGGAGTCTATCGAACTACTGACAGCGGCGAAAACTGGGTGGAAACTCTTGATGGATCATATTTCAAAGACCTTGAGGTCGATCCTGATAACAGTGATATATGGTATGCCGCAAGGTCAAATGTCGGAATCTTCAAGTCTATTAACGGCGGGCAGAATTGGAACCGGCTGACCAACGGACTTCCCACAAACGGTATCTCCCGGATTGCATTAGCAGTTTCACCGGCAAATAGTCAAATGATATATGCTCTTTACGCAAATTCCAATAACAGGTTTTTCGGGCTTTATAGATCAGAAAACGGCGGCGATGAGTGGTCGCTTCAATCCAATACACCAAATATTTTTGGATACTCCAGCACCGGAGATGACAACAGCGGGCAGGCATGGTATGACCTCACATTGGCGGCAGATCCGGAGGATGAGGATATAGTTTTTGCCGGTGGAATTAATATCTGGAAATCCACTGATGGCGGCGAGGATTGGGATATAATAACTCATTGGACTGGCGATGGCGCCGCATTTGTTCATGCCGACCAACATGCGCTGGAGTTTAACGGTGACGTTCTGTATGCAGGTCACGATGGCGGGATTAATTATTCAACGAATGGTGGTAACTCCTGGACTGACATAACGGATGGCCTGGTCATAACACAAATTTACCGTCTTGGAATTTATTCCGGAGGCGATGAAATTGCCAGGGCAATGAATGGCAACCAGGACAATGGTTCCAATTATTACTACAACGGCAACTGGTCTTCGGAACTCGGTGGTGATGGAATGGAATGTGCCATTGATCCGGCAAATCCGAATTTCATGTATGGCGAATTTTATTACGGTCAGATGATGAAAACTACCGACGGAGGCCGTTCATGGAATCAGTGTAATGAAGGCACTACAAATAACGAAGGAGGTTGGGTAACACCATTTGCCATTGACCCAAATCATCCCTTTAATCTGTACAAGGCAACGACACGAATATATCGGACAACTAACCGTGCAACTCAATGGAATGACATCAGCGGTGCCTTTAATGGCAACAGAATGCGTTCACTTGCCATTGCCCCTTCAAACAGTAGTGTTATCTACACTGCGGATGCTAACGGAAATCTTTTTCGCACTACTGATGCAGGCGAGAACTGGACTGATCTGAACTCACCCCGGGAGCCCATAACTTATCTTTCAGTAGATCCTCATAACGAAAATATTTTGTATGCAACATCCGGAGGATTTTCAGCCGGGCAAAAGGTCTATGTATCAAATAATTCAGGCGAAAACTGGGCAAATATATCGCTGGGTTTGCCAAATCTGCCAGCAAATTGTGTCCTTGTGCATCCGGGAAATTCTGATCATATCTATCTTGGAATGGAAGTTGGAATCTACTTTTCTTCAAATGGCGGATTGACATGGCAGGATTATAGTGATGGAATGCCTAATGTTAAAGTAACAGAAATGGAATTGCATGTTCCATCCAATACCCTTGTTGCATCAACTTATGGACGGGGGATGTGGCAGTCACCTGCCGAGACAGCCGCAGAAGCTCCAACAATCCGGCTCTATTCGCCCAATGGAGGTGAAGGCTGGAGGTTGTTAACTACTCATTTTATCACCTGGTACGATAATATTGATGGCGATGTTGTCATTGAACTGATTCGGGATGGTGAAGTAACCAATACAATCAGCGAATCAACTGAAAGTGATGGAATGTTTAACTGGTATGTTGGTAATGATGTGCTGCCCGGATTAGGCTATGCAATAAGAATTTCGAGCCTCGATGATCCGGATGTATATGTTGAGAGCGAAGAAACATTCAATTTCATAATACAGCCACCATACCCTCAATTTCCCGACAACTATTCCCAAGTCGATTACTTACCGGTACTTTTAATGTGGGGCAGGTCGGAGGGAGCACATAGCTATCGTGTTCAATTATCAACGAGCAGTATGTTTGAAGAGAATGAAATTGTTCATGACGATACGATTGTTGGTTCAACCCTGACCCAAATAACTGAATTAGGTAACGGGGCAAGATACCATTGGCGAGTACAGGCTCTGGATGGATATGGAGGCGCGAGCGAATGGTCAGAAGCATGGGTCTTCCTACTCGTGGTAAATGTTCCGGAGAAGGAATATATTGGGATTCCCGAACAATACGAAATTGCTTCAATATATCCCAATCCATTCAATTCAACGAGCAAAGTCATTATCGGGCTCCCTGGAATACAGCGTTTGAAAGTGCAGGTTTTTAATATCTCCGGCGATCTTGTAAAAACTCTTGCCAGCGGACCGTTTCCACCCGGTTATCATAGCTTCACTTTTGATGGAGATAATCTTTCGAGCGGCATTTATTTTGTAAATGCATATATACCGGACAAACTGGATGTGCAAAAGAAAATCATCCTGGTGAAATAAAATGTAGCCTGCGGAATGTTATGATCTATATAAATAAAGAATTATGCGATCTATGCGGTGCCTGCCTGGCTGTTTGTCCGGAGAACTGCATGGATCTTTTTCCTGAAAAATTATCTATCGTAGAAGAAAACTGCACTCTTTGTTGTATTTGTGTGCCTTCCTGCCCCGTGGCTGCACTATCTATTCAAAAGGAGTATCATGAAAATGGATAGAATATTGTGAAGCCAGACGTCTATGATATAGTGGTTGTGGGAGCAGGTCCTGCCGGATCGATGGCTGCTGAAGCGGCGGCAGTAAATGGTGCAAAAACCTTACTCATCGAACGGAAAGAAATCATTGGACAGCCTCAACGATGCGGAGGAGTAACACTCTTAAGCTGTTTGCAACCTTTTTTTACTCCCAGAAAGAAATGGATATTATCAGAAATATCCCGTACAGTTCTGTATGCTCCCGACGGCACTGCAATTGAGCTGAAAACAAATTCTGAAACCGGTGTTGTGCTTAACCGGGTCCTGTTTGATCAATGGTTGGCGGAACGAGCAGCTCAAGCCGGCGCTGATATCATTAGTGGAGGAACAGTAACAGGATTGGTATTCAAAGATCAGTTTGTTACCGGTGTGAATTTCATGCAAGATGGCCAGCAAAAGTCTGTTCAGGCGGCAATAGTTATAGGAGCTGACGGGGTTGAATCCCGTATTGGGCGTTGGGCAGGAATATCGCCTCCCTTATCCCTCAACAATCTCTCAAATGCATATCAAATGACGTTGGATGAAATTGATTATGATGATGGTGCGGTGCATTTCTTCTGGGGGAGTAAAATTGCACCTTACGGTTATGCTTGGATTTTCCCCGTAGGAAAACGAACGGCCCATGTGGGGATAGGATTTTTAGCTTCAAAGAATAAACCTGGTTCAGCTTATAAAAAGTTGAATGAATTCGTCAAATACCGTTTTGGCAATCCCAAAATTCTGGATGAAGTTGCCGGAGGACTGCCAGTGGGTAAACCGCTTCATACTCCTGTCGGTAATGGAGTAATCCTTGCAGGAGACGCAGCCTGGCATTGTGATCCCTTGACAGGTGCAGGTATTCATACAGCATTAATAGCGGGTAACGCCGCCGGGAAAACAGCCTCAAAGGCAATTAGCGAAGGAGATATTTCTGCTTATGGATTGAGAGAATATACTCGCAGGATTGACAACGAATTTGGAACTCACCATCGAAAGCTTTACCGTTTCAGGGATGCAGCCTTGCGGCAGACAGATGATCAATTGAACCGTCTCGCTGGAATTATTGCAAAAATTCCGGTAGGCAAACGAACTATGCGAGGTATTATTTTAAGGGCTTTCGTGTCAAGTCCCGGAAAGCTGATAAAAGTATTATCAGCATTATATTTCAGTTAATAGCAAAAAATAACCCGGCCAGTATTTGACCGGGTTACAAATGTCAATAAAGCTGATAAATCAGAACTTTGGGTTGGCATGGATCGCATTCGTTATATCAGGCTCGTCTTCAAGAATCTCGTTCACGACCTCAATTGATCCGTCTGAACCGTCAATATCACAGATATACCAATAAGTACCAGATCCTTGAGTCGGGACACTGATTGTCGAAATACGTCCTTCTCCTGTCCAGATTTCAACATAGGCGCCACTATTGGTAAAATCCGGTGAACCTGAATAATTATGTATATAGTAGCGATATTGAGTATCATTTTCATCAGTAAAGAATCGATAAATTGTGATTGTTTCGGGACCAAAGCTCGAAACATCGTCATGATCAAGTTTTGCGTATGGTACATCAGCAGAATCACCACGCGAGCCATAATAAATATGGTACTCTGTGTCTTCAATCTCAGGTGTCAGAATATGGCTGTCAAGATCCCTCGGTGTTTCACCCCATTGAAGTACAAAACGCATTTCGCCACTTGCATCGCCTGATGCTACCAGGGTGAAGTTGAAGTTTTCAACCTCATCATCATCAGCCACAGAGAGAGTGCGAGCATTCGAATAATAACCGTCAAGAATTGCTGTAATCGTCCTGATGCCCGCATCGACGGCGATCAAATATGATCCGTCTTCAGACGTAGTCGTTGATTCCCCGTCATCCGACAAGATGGATACACCTTCAAGTGGTTCACCATTCTGGCTGTTAGTAACATAACCTTCTATCGTTCCGGTTCCACCACCACCACCAGCAGTCATGACAAAAGAGACATGATAATATTCATCGGCTTCTACTTCCACCGTGTCATATTGTGTCTCATACCCGTCTTTGCTTGCTTCGAAATAACGAGTTCCCGCGCTTACATCAAGGTCCAGGCCGCCAACATCGTTCGTTGTTCCAAAATAACCGTCATCCGACTCAACCAAAACACCGCCAAGCGCTTCGAATTCACCGTCGGTACAGGCGATCATTATATGCCCAAGGTCTTCGCCACCACCGGAGTCTGATGACATCGTGAAATTAGTAGTAAATATCTCTCCGGCAATCACATTTACCTGGAAATTGTGATCCGCATAATCATCATGGCTGGCGTTAATGGTATTTAATCCGGATACAAAAGCACTGAAGTATGCACCATCACCCAATGTGTATATATCCAATCCTGACTCATGCAGTAAGCGAACTCCTCTAACAGGAGCGCCTGATTCAGAGTCTGTAACAATACCTTGAATGGCGCCAAATGAATCCCCGCCCTCTCCCGGTTCCATCGCGAAATACCACACCATGGTATCTCCTGCTTCAGGGTTAAGATCCTCTATGTTGGTTTTGTACCCTTCTGCTGTAACTGTAATCAGACGTTTACCCGGTGTGGCCGAAATTAAATAATAACCTTCCTCCACACTGTAAGTAGTGATGCCCTCATCAGATGTCACAATAGCCCCAACAATTGCCAGGTCTGTTTCCATTTCAAGCACCCAGCCCTCGATGAAAGAAGAACTATCGACAGGATTTGTACTTGAGGTGTCAGCACCGGTGGGAACAAACTGTTTTGAGCCCCATGTACCATCTGACCTGGTGACTTCCACTTCGTATTGTACTTCGGCTTCCAGCTCTAATTCTTCTTCCGGGTTACCGCTGGCGTAGTTCCTGCTGCCGCTTGGAACTGTGCCGTGAGTTACCGGTGAAGCAATACTGCTCGTCGAGTCTGAGGCAATTCCCCATACGATTCTAGTAGTATCAGTCGTGCGCACGACCTGTAAATCAACAACATCACTACCTGCCCAGGAATAAATAGGCGTACCTTCGTTATCTTCAACAGTGATAGCTATATCTCCAAAGGTCTCGCCGGGAAGATTATTGTTTCCAGGTCCTGTAGGACTATCGTCGCTGTCACCGGAATCGCATCCAACCAGTCCGAAACCAGCCAGGAGCAACCCGGATAATACTAATTTTGGCAAAAGTGATCTGGATTTTCCAAACATATCTTTATCCTTTGTTTAATGAAATCTATTAAAACAGTTTTAAATATTTGTATTCGCACATCATACATCGTGTTAAGAATACTTTTCCAAGGACGTAAAATACATTTGTCGTTAATAAATTGCAATATGGTTATTGTTTTGGTGAGGCTTTGAGGCATTTTAACAGGGACAATTTATATAATACTGATTATTGTCAAAAGATAGAAATAACAACAGGTAGAAATCACCTGGTTTTTATATCCTGATATTCCAAAAAAATAAAAACTACATTACCGGTTTATTGTAAAACCTGATTTTGTTTTATATGTTGAGATTCAGTTTAGCAAACTAACAAGGCAAAATAGTGAAAATCCTGTTTTTGGGAACAGGCTCCGGAATGCCTGATCCGAATCGTAACAGCAGCGCAGTCCTTATTGAGGGAGTTAATGGCGCACTTCTGATTGATGCCGGCGAGGGCGTCTCGTCCCGGCTGCGTCAGCAGGGTATATGGAAACAGGAAATCAGCACCATAGTTTTAACTCACTCACATACCGATCATGTAAGCGGGTTAATGATGCTGATTCAGGGTTGGTATCTTGAAGAAAGACAATCTCCATTACAGATTTTTGCTCCTGCCTTCCTTTTGAGTGGTCTCAGCTTATGGTTGGATACTGTGAGGTTACAACCAGCCAAACTGCCATTCCGGATAGATTTTCAAGAACTTTCCGGCGGGAAATTCAATATTTTGAGCGGGCATCAGCTTGAAGCCTGGGAAAACGGACACATTGCCTCATCCGAAGGCGGTAGTTACAGCCTGGCAGTTACTGATGGTGGCAGCAGATGGGTTTTCAGCTCAGACCTGGTAAATCTAAGTTCACTTGCAAGTTATCTACCGGGCTCAACCGGGTTGGTCGTAGAATCATATCACATTGAACCTGAAGAGGCTGTCAAAATGGCAGGTGCGAATGGAATAAAAAAAGTGTATCTTACACATATTCCACCTGAATGTAATTGTGAACCGTTAGCTGGCGCAATCTGGGCGGAAGACAACATGCTGATAAATGGTTGAATACACATAAGCAATGAATACAGATAATACACAAAACAGGAAATTGATAGGTCCGGGAAAGGAAAGCCCAAACCTTGGAGTAAGAGACCGGTTAGTCGGTGTCAGTGATTCAATCTCGAAGGTACGTACCTTCGTACGCCAGGTTGCTCCCACCAAAATTTCCGTATTGATCAGTGGAGGCAGCGGAACAGGCAAAGAGGTAGTGGCAAAAATGATTCACGACCTGTCCCCACGCCGAGACACGATGTTCGTTCCTGTTAACTGCGGAGCAATTCCCGAGGGATTGTTCGAAAGTGAAGTGTTCGGTCATGAACGCGGAAGTTTCACCGGCGCAGACCGGCAACGAAAGGGGTACTTTGAAAGAGCTGATGGCGGTACTCTTTTTCTTGATGAAATTGGCGAAATGCCCCTTGCGATGCAGGTCAAAGTTTTGCGCGCACTTGAAGATGGAGAATACTACAGGATTGGCGGGACGAAACCTTTGAGAGCTGATGTACGGATTGTTGCCGCAACAAACCGTGACCTGGCAAAAGAAGTAGAAGCAGGCAAATTCAGGGAGGATCTCTACTTCCGCTTAAGGGCAGTAGATATCTTTCTTCCGCCTCTAAATGAACGCAAAGAAGATATACCACCTTTGGTGAATCGCTTTGCAGAAGAATTCTTCCGGGAAAATCAAATACCTGGGACTCGTATCCTACCGGAAGGAATGGAGGAAATTCAGAACTGGGTTTGGCCCGGAAACGTCAGGGAACTACGTCACTTCGTTGGCACATTACTTACACTCGAACATAACAGTCCCATCGACTCTGCTGCTGTTCGCAGACATCTGCCAAGAAGTTCAATCTCCGAGACTACTTTGCCGGTATTGGCGCCCTTACCGCGAGAAGGACTTGACAACGGCATGGTCGTACAGCTGCTGATAGATATGCGCCGCGATATACAGGAACTGAAAGAGATGGTTGCGAGAGCATTGCTCCTGGCACAGTATCCAACCGCTCTTCCTGAGCACGTTTCCTATCGCGAAGAAAGCGAGCAACCGATTCGCCTTACACTCGAGGAGATAGAACGTGATCAAATCCATCAGGCATTGAAAGAATTGGATGGAAATCGCAGAAAAGCCGCCCAGGCACTGGGGATAGGCGAAAGAACTTTATATCGAAAAATAAAGGAGTATAATTTATAATGACAAAACGCCTTTATTTACAATATAGTATTGAAGCAAGGTTGAAATTATCGAAATCCGGTCTCATGCAGAAACTAAGCCTGTTATCCCTGTTAGTTTTCCTTGTTCCGGGTTGCGGCATATACACTTTTGGCGGAAATGTTCCTGGTCATTTGAAGTCCGTCGCAATACCGATTTTCGAGAACCAGACTTCGGAATTTGAGATTGTCGAATTATTGACTGAAGCTGTAGAGGAAGCTTTTCGCGTTGACAATACTTTGAAGATTAAAGACATAAAAAATGCTGACAGTGTTCTTAATGGTACGATAATAAGAATTGGTGATGTTCCTTCAACTTATAATGCTGATGAAACTGTGGATGAATATAAAATTACTGTTTCAGTACAGGTAAGTTTTGAAGATAAAATAAAAGGTAAAATAATCTGGGAAGAGATAGTTTCAGGCTGGGGAATCTATCCCTCCGATGGTGTTCGGGACGAAGGAATGGAAAAAGCAGTAGAGAAACTGGCTGAGGATATTCTTAACAAGACGGTATCAGGATGGTAATCGCTGAACTTCAACGTGATCAGGCGCCTGTTGATGTAGTGGATGAAGTCACAAGACGCCTGGAACGCGGTGAGGTGCTCATTATGCCCTCAGATACAGTCTATGGTTTGCATGCCCTGGCGAGCAATGTCGAAGCTGTTGACAGAATCAGGAAGATAAAAGGTATCCCTGATCAATTTTATCCTTTTACAACGATTTTTTCCTCAGTGGTAGATATTGGAAGATGGGTAATCCTTCCCGAAGGCGCAGACCGTCGCAAAGTGGTTGATTCATGGCCGGGTCCGATCACGTGGGTGCTCCCGGCAAAAAGAAGCACACCGGCGCATTTATTAGGGGATGAAGGTACTTTAGGAATCCGCATTCCACGTCATCCGTTACTCAGAGCCGTCACCATGGCATTGGATGATCTTGTTGTTTCCACGTCCGCAAACATACATCATCAGCCTCCTCCTGTCTCACGAGATAGCATTTCGTCAGAAATAATGGAAAAAGTGGATGGCGCAGTATTTGAACTCGAAAACTTGCACGGAAGACCATCGGAGGTCAAACGGTGGACCCCGGCAGGTCCTGAAATACTTAGATCGAGGATGGACGATAACATTATCGCAAAAGAGCGTGTCAATATTCTGATAATCTGTTCTGGTAATATCTGCCGAAGTCCAATGGCTGAGGTCGTGCTGTCATCAAGACTTAAAGAGCTTGCTCCAAATCAATTTGTTGTCAGGAGTGCCGGGACAATAGCGCAAACCGGCTGGAACGCTTCGATGCATGCTGTTGAGGCGATTCGCGAGAAAGGCTGCGACCTAAGCAATCACTTAAGCCGCAGGGTAAATCGGGATTTAGTGGAATGGGCAGATATTATTCTAAATATGTCGCGAGATCACCTGGGAGATTTGCACGCGGATTTTCCGGAATTTTCCGGAAAAATGTACCTTTTCACAACTTTTCCCAGATCGCCGGGAAGATATGATGAAGGAGTTGACGACCCATACGGACTCGACATGGAAACGTATCGAAACGTGGCAGAAATAATCGTTGATCATGTAGATCGAATTATTCCTCATCTTCTCGAAAGAGTCCAAAGATGAGGTGATGACTTATCACTGACAGCACCGAGCTACCGGCAAATTTGAACCTGTAAAATAGAAAATGAGTACAATTAAAAAAATACATCCTCGCCGCATCCTGGTAATTCAGACAGCTTTCCTCGGCGACCTCGTACTTACATTGCCTTTGTTCCATGCAATCAAACGGTTGTGGCCCCAGGCAAGAGTAGCGGCATTAGTCGAAGATGGTGCATCAGGGCTGTTACGAGGCCAAGGAATTGTCGATAAAGTCATCACTTACTCCAAACGTGACAATAATTCGATATCCAAAGATATGAAACGTATTGTCAAAGACATCCGATCTCTTAAATGTGACCTTGCATTGATTCCGCATCGATCCTTCCGAAGTGGACTGATTGCATATTCGGCAGGTATTCCTTTGCGTGTTGGATTCTCAAAAACTCCCGGCATGATTTTCTATACACATCGTATCTATAGAAACCCGAAACAGCATGAATTTGCCAGGAACCTGGAACTTCTGAAATTTGCATCGGCTGATATTGCATGCAAACCTGTTTCGCTGGTCATCCCAAATTCTGTCAAAAGAAAAACCGAATCATACATTTCTACACAAATTCCGGCTTTTAAAAAGTTTGTTGTTATAGCTCCGGGCAGTGTATGGGCTACCAAAAGATGGCCTCGGCAGTATTGGATAGATTTATTGAAAATGTTCTCTGAAGATGGTATCCGAACATTGATTATAGGTGGTTCAGGAGATTACACGCTGGCTCAAGATATCTCTAAAGAAGCCGGGGATATGGTTTTTTCTTTTGCAGGAAAACTGTCCATTCTTGAATCATCGGAAGTAATCAATCGTGCCGGAATGCTGATTAGTGGTGATACTGCACCTGTTCATCTTGCAAATACAGTTCAAACCCCGGTATTATCAATATTCGGTCCAACCGTTCCAGGGTATGGTTTTGCGCCATTCAACAAAGACGACATGGTGATCGGAATGGATATGGAATGCAGGCCATGCGCAATTCATGGCAGCCGGGATTGTCCGCTTGGCCATCATAAATGCATGAAAGATCTGCAAGCGAAAGAGGTCTATGAAGCAGCATTGAAAATCCTTAACTCTCCTATAGAAAGCTGATACTTGGCGCTAATATGAATGTTGATATTCAAGAGCGATTGATTTCGGAAATATTAAGAACTGCACTCGTATGGTCTGATAACAGCGGAAAGAGCGGGATTCTTGATCCGGAATATGGACGAACGAAAAATGCAAATCCCCGCTACCAGGAAGTCTGTCTAACTCTTGCTCTTGCTGTAAAGTTGCGAATCGGTCTTCCGGATGACGTCATGGACGTCGAGCTTGAAACCGCCGCAGTCAAATCTATCAATGGATGGCTTGCCCTTCAGCACCGGAGTGGCGGAATACGGATCAAACACAGAGGCAGTCCCGATCCCCAGGCTACGGCTTTTGGTGCTTATGCCATAGTTAGATCCCTGATATTACTCGGAGATCTTGTTCCTTCAGCTACACGAAACAACGCAGAAAAAGCACTTAAACGTACCGCCAGATTTCTCACTCACCATAATTTCAGGGGCGGACTGGAAGCCCTGCCAATTCGTTTTGCCGCCCTTAAAAGCATTGCTGTGTGGTTTGAAGACAACAATATGCGGATAGCTGCCGAGAAGATACATCAGGAGGGAATACATATCCTGGAGCAGGCGCTTGAAGGCAACGGCAATTCAGAGGTTGACGCGAGTGCATTGTCGATATCTCTTGCATACCTGACCCTGATGGTGAATGAGCCGTCTCAACGTGAATTGGCTTTATGGGAAAAAATTTGTAAACGCTGTCTTCTTTCAACAGCTGAAAATGGAATATTCGGTGGCGGTGCTGAAACTTCGATAGCAAGCCTTCCGATAACCACAGGATTTGAATTATTAGCAGGAAGGATTCCAGAAGCTGCTGAGATTGTAAGAAGGCTGGAGAAGGGCTGGAAGATGGGATTTTATTCAGGTATGCTGGATGCTGAAGTTCCATGGTTAATACCGGTTTCTTATCTTATCGGATTTGGTCTGGCTGAACGAAGGAGCAGAAAAGGATTAAAATTTGACGCAATGCAACCCAATGCGGGAACGGGATTGTATGGAGAAGGTTTGATAGATATTGGGGAATGGAAGTTACGTCTCGGTCGTGGCGGCACAATCGGCTGGATACATCATAAACCAAGTGACTCAATTCGTATCTTTGGCTCACCCGCTGGACTGGCTCTTCGTGAAGGCCCCTGGCTTACTCGCGACAATCTTCTATATCATGCTTCGCTTGCAGGTGCATTTCCTGGAAAGACTGAGGATCCGTGGTGTATTGAGGGGAATATCTATCCCGTAAAAGTTCCGGGTACAGAACGCCCTCCAGGACGAGTTGGTTTTCCCAAGCCGCGGGGAAAAGAGAAGAGTCGGGAGATAAGGCTGGTTCCATATTCAGAAACACCAGAAGTGCAGCGTGCCCCGGGAATTTCATATAAACGTGAAATTATGACCAAGAGCGGCGCTCTTACCATAGAAACCCAAGTAGAAGGCAATGTAGTATTTAGAATTCCTGTAGTTTGGCTAGGCGGTAAATTTGGAAAAATGAAATTAGGTAAGCTTGATTTTCCGCCAGAGCTGAGTTTTCAGAAAAGGGGTGTACGAGAGATAACGTTAGAGGGAGGTCCCTGGCCGGGATGGACTATCAGGTTTGACAAGCCGGTTGATTTGGTATATGACGCAATTTTAGGACCTGTTACGGCACATCCCATGCGGTTTCTAAGTGTCGCAGCCGGTACAATTGACGTTATAGCACAAAACAGGCTTCACATGGCTATTCGAGTATGACAAGGTTACACCCCTCCATAAGGTAAAGAAGCTATCGATCTTTTAATTCTATTGAAACTTCAACCAGGAAAGAAAAATTACCCATAGTAAAGGGAATCACTACTGCTGGCACATTCAAGTTATGACTGACCTTATGATTTTTTCCTACTATTACCGACGGTATAGACACATGAAATGTTAATCCCTCTTCAGCCAATGTTGTTTTCGCACCCCCGGCAATTATATTGGCTAATTCTCCAATCATATTCTGAACGTTACTGTTCAAGTTATGAGCTGTTTCGCCTGTCATCATTTTATATACTTCCAAGGCAGTTTCCTGTGGGAAACTTAATGCTATCGAGCCTGTTACCTTGCTTTCTGCGAATCCAATTATCCCGGTTATATCCCCCTGGGTAAGTATATTATCTTTGACATAAGGTGTTTGCCGTTCGGGTGTCATACCAACCATCATTTCCATAGTATTCATAACGGAACTGATGAAAGGATTGACGTATTTCACATTCATGCCTTAAATCTCCATTTGCGTTAAAAATATTATTCATCCAGGTTTGATTGTACTTTGTCTATCAGTATCGTTCTTGTGAAAGGTTTGATAACAATATCATTTACGCCTTCCTTTAGAGCGGAAAGGACTTCTTCCTGAGCTCCTTCATTTGTGATCATGATGATCGAA
>Ga0208648_1000269_pt1 | contig 55387 bp, 51 predicted proteins | sample AntAceMetag02UKL_FD_184772 | JGI IMG/M metagenome (GOLD analysis project Ga0208648, IMG submission 184772) | Saline lake microbial communities from Ace Lake, Antarctica - Antarctic Ace Lake Metagenome 02UKL (SPAdes) (version 2) | ecosystem: Environmental > Aquatic > Non-marine Saline and...
ATGCACGCTTACCCACCTGTCCCGCCGTATCAGGTTCGCTTACGCTGTACACCGTATGCTGCCTATGGCTGCCTTCAGACCCTGCCGTTGCCAGCAACGCCCTTGCCAATCGGTTTTACTTCCCCCAAATCGGGGTGTATTAATAAAAAGGTGTCCACACCATGCTGGGCACACATATAAAAGCCGGAAACATAAAGTTCCCGGCTTTCGATATCAAAAAAGTTTACGATCATTTCATTAATATCATCTTATGAATGGCTGACCTTTCAGGTGTGTTCAACGCCACGAAGTACATTCCTGACGCCCAGCTTGAGCCGTCAATGGCAAATTGATGATATCCTGCTTCCACTCTTCCGTCGATCAATTGCAGCACTTCACGTCCCAGCAAGTCATAAACGGTCAGTTTGATAACCGAAATCTCAGGCACAGCTACACGGACGGTTGCAACGGGATTGAACGGATTTGGATAAGGCGGCTCGAAAGACCATGTTGCCGGAAGCGGATTTTCCTTCGCCTTGTTTCCTTCCCATGCAATTTCGATTTCTTCCGTCGGAACTGATTCGCCTCTTTCATATACAGCCGCTACTTTGTAGATATAAGTTCCGGGCTCGAGTTGGAGCATGTCGTCGTCATACGTAACGTCGGGAACAGGGCCGGTAATGGCTTCATCATCACGAAATACCTTGAATCCCAGCAACTGTAAATCTTCATCCAGCTCCGGGTTGGGTGTCATCCAGGTAAGACGGGTAATTTCATTCTCGATCACATCTGCTTCAAGAGTATGAGGTGGTGTCAGGGACTGACCAAGGGAGATACTGATATTGTCCAGATACCAACCTTCCAATACATCCTGATTCTGGACGTCGGTATCCGTCACATACCTGAAACGAATCCACAGGCTGTCGCCCTCTCCGGTCTGGAAGGTATATGACTGTTCCTCCCAATCGATCGCGCCGCTGTAAATCCTGTTTCCTTCACCGAAAGTGCCGTTGCCTCTCGTTGTATAGTTATAACCGTCCATTGGTACGACGATCCAGTTTTCCTGGTCCACAGTTACCTCAACACGGCCACCGTCATAACATTCTCCGCCATGCTGTACAGATATTTCCGCTTCCATCCAGTGTCGGAAAGAGAGAGTTACTGGAACGTCCCTGGGTACTCCAGGCAACTGGAGGCAACCGTCAAGGTTATCCCCGGAATCGCCGCCCATCGCATCACCGCATTTCCATGAACGAGTTCCATTATGAGTCCAGTTTTTTTCCGTGGTGATATGCCATTGATCGTCGCCACCATTCGCATAATGGGTTAACGGTTGTTCATTACCGTCAACATCTTCATAAATACCACCGATTTCTATCAGGTCAACTGCTCTGAAAAGATAGCCGTTCTCTTTTTCAATCCGCATCAAGACAGTTGCTCGATAAGGATCAGGCGCATCATCATCAATCGTAATAGTATATGCCGCCTCAAAATCTATCGCTTCGTTTGCCGGCACCGTAACTAAATCTTCTGATAACGCTACATCCGATATATATGGATTATCGCTGAAAACCTCGAGTGACGCATCCGACAGATCCGCTGAACCTTCATTCCTGATAGAAACGACCATTGTTGAGGTTTCGCCGGGATCGATACGGTGGTTGCCGTTGCCATCATCCTCGTCATTGGCTATACCTACATTTAAATACAGCCTTGGAGCGTGAAGACGTACAAATACTTCTCTCTCCCATTCACCTTCACCATCATCTGAAACGAAATTCACGAGAACTGTTGCATTCGTCATATCAATCACATCAACATCGATATTTGCAGCACATTCTACTATAATATTTCCACCGGGTTCCAGGTCCTCGATTGTCATCTCCTCGTCATCCAAAGAAAGTGCTGAGGACAGGGATTCAAAAGTCATTGTCATGGAGCTGATAGCATCTTGTCCCAGGTTTACTATATCCATTTCAAGAACGATCTCTTCCCCGAAATCCGCCATCCCGTTTCCATTACCGGAAACATCATCAGCAACAATACACTCAGCGACAGTCGGGAATGGACCTTCGGCTGCAATAACCTGGACAGTACTGGTAAAGGGCAGCTTGTTATGAGCAATAATGGTGACTGTCAAATCGCCGGGATTGTCCAGTTCAAGAGGAATATTTGCATTCCCGCGAGCATCCGTTTGACCGACCCTTATCACTTCTTCGTCATAGATCAAAACAACCCTCGCCCAGGCTTCACCGTCCGCCGAGAGTGTCAAATATGGATTTCCAAGGGAATAGTATTCAGGTAATTCAACTGCAAGCTCTTCGGGCGTGTCGGTAAACAGGTCAAGCGAAGGATCCCCGAAGAGATTGATTTCATAATAACACCAACGCATGCATGACCCATTGATGTTTGCGGAGTTGTCATGTTTCGAATCGCGGTTGACACCACCTACCAGCGAAATGTTCTCACCGAAAATCGCATCAAAAAACTGCCTGTTATATCGTTGTGAGGGACCATTTGTATCACCTGAATTCCCCCAACCAAAACGGCTGTTGCTCAGAACCGCGAATGCTCCGTTATAAACAGTATTCCATTTTTCCATGATACTGTTCTGTTCAAAAGCACCGCAAAAGCAGCCTTGAGTGTAAATCAGGTATCTGCTGTTCTCTTCACCATCATTCGTAAGTGTCAGGTCTGAAATATTGTTATTAGTAGCCTTCAAGCCATATGTGACGTTTGCATGACCAAGGTGGCTGACAAAATGAGCCCCATTATTGAGACGGTCGAACAATTGGCTCCAGGACCAGACTGCTTCCCTGTCGTAGATAGTATCCACATGCCATTCGTCAGGGAAACCGACAGTTGTATATCCGTAATTATTTGATCCTTCCGCCACTTCATCCTGGTAATCACCTCCCCAGGCTTCCCACCCCAGGTCCTCACCCGCCATCAGCGCTTCGGTGACCTGGTCAACAACCGGCTCAGTCTGATAAAGAATCATTTTGTCGATCCATGATTCAATCATACCCGAGGTTGAAACAGGTGCTCGTCCGACAGTGATTTCCTGGAAGAGATCCGCTTCAGCAGGTTCTCCCCAACGGTTGTCGTTATCATTGTTCCAGCTTCCGTCAAGCCCGGCGAAATATAGATCACTTGGAAGATTATCAGTTTCGCCACTTGCTTCAGCATACAAACCCCGGTATGGTACATAAGCGACATCACCGCCCATGATTACAAATTCAATATCGTATTCATCATAAGCTTCAATGATGGCATTCCTGACTTTTTCAGCGTTATCCACTCCATCATAATTCGGGTAAATGTCGCCGGTAGTGGTGTAGATAGCTGTTTCGATTCCGCGCATCCGTTTGAATTCCGCGTATTCCTCCCAGTAAATCTCGTGGGCAGGAGCACAGATAATCAGTAGTTTAGGATCAAGTTCGTCAAGTTCATCCAATTCGGCGTTATACTGCTGGGCGCTTGATATATCATCCGTCATTGATGACAGTATTTGATCTGTGTTTTTGCCGCCACGGAGAAAACGGCTTGCGTTTTCCGCTCTTTGCGTCGTTTGAGTAACAAGTTCAAGGTCAATGCTCTCAAGACGTTGAGCTGTTTGTGTAATGGGATCCCAACGGACAGGATGAACCAAAAATGTACCTATTGAGTAACCACGGAGGAAACCGGTCTGGAGGTCGCTTACAATATTAGCAGGGAAAACGTTGTTTCCCTGGTAAACTGAGGGATCCGGTACGAGAGGCATATATTTCATCTGGCTGATAGGAACCGGCTGACTTCCCGGCTCCGGGATGAACCTGCCCGGAACATCAACCCACTGAGCATTCAAAACCTGTATTTCTACCAGTTCTTCACCGGGAGGGAGTACAAGTATATGGTCTTTCGTCGGCAGCACCGGCATTCCGGGCTCACCGATTGATGGCACGCCTTCCATCCGGGCAAGGGTATAACCGTCATTTTCAATAAGTTCGAGCGATCCGAAGGTAAAAGATCTTTGCAGGTTTCCGGCGAACACCACTGCCGTAAGCATCAAAACAACAAGAACAACCGTCACAATACGCATGATGAAATCTCCATTGCTGGTGAATCGAAAAAAGTTAACCGTCTGCCTTTGGAGAGGCGGGTACATCAGAACATTCCAATTTTCAAGATAATGATATTCTATTGAGAATAAAAGTGCTTGATGGAAATCTATTGAATCAGAGCTTATTATTCAGGGATTTGGCTCAAAAATATAGTTGACGGCATACAAGTGTTTAATAATTCGTTGCTCTCCCACTCCTGCGGTTTCTCCGCTTTGCGCAATAAGGTGTTAATCTAATAGAATTCCATTTCTCTCACGAAGATAAGTTTTCCATTAGACTCTAGAATAATCTAAAACCATTCCGTTAAAACATCAAAAATTTATTAATAAGTTATGAATGCGCAGAACTTCATTTTATATTAATTCAATACAAATTACAGAGCAGGTCAAAATGAACTCCTGGGCAGAAACCTTTGCTAAGAACCACAGCATCCAACTCCGTTATGAAACACCTTTAGCTAACAACCTTACCGCTTACAAATATGATGATTCTGCGGGTGCGGTGGTTGTTATTGATTCGAATATGCCAAGCGAACGTCAGAATTTTGCTCTCTCCCATGAAACCGCCCATATACTCCTTGGTCATTCAGGCGAGATCGATCCAGTTGAGGAGCAGGAAGCCAACCGTCTCGCCTCTGAGTTGCTACTTCCCGAGAGTGAATTTGCCCCGGAAGCCTGGCGCGACCTGCGTGAACTGAGAGAACTGTTCAGTCATGCATCATTTGAAGCTATCGGAAGACGGCGCCTTGCGTTTGTTGACGGTGTGTTGACTATTGTCGATAATGGGAAACTGACACGCCGTTTATCATCAGAACTTTTCTCCGCCCCACCCTCACCGACCAAAATAGAATGGGATTTAATTCTGCAATCATTCAAAGAACGTAGAGATATGTCAATGTCAGCAGAAGGGATACGATTTTCAGCAACATATGTGGACGAGGGTCGCGGCGTTGAAAGAGTGCTGTTGACCGGTGAGGAAGCATAAAAAGAGACCATTCGTATCATTAGGTCTCTGTTGTGAACTCGATTCAATAGGAAATCAGATAAATTCCAACTTATTATTATTTTTGAGAGGAATTTTAGGGAAATGACATGGATAATGCCAAAGAAGAGAAGAAATTAGTACGAAGACAGACGCAGATGGGTGGAATGGCTCCTCCAATGGCACCCGCTGAACCGGGTGTCAGGGTTGTTACCGAGACTATTCCGGTACAGACCCGGGGCGGTGGGCAGATGGTTGACCTAACGGCTGAGATCGGTCGTGTGCTTCAAAAGATCGGGATGAGTGACGGGACGGTTACGGTTTTTGTTTCCGGCTCGACCGCATCAATAACTACTATCGAGTATGAACCGGGATTGCAAAAAGATTTTCCGGATGCGATGGAACGTATTGCACCATCAAAGGGTATGCGTTACAAGCATGATGATACCTGGCATGACGGTAATGGGCATAGCCATGTCCGAGCTTCACTGGTGGGACCTTCGTTGACAATCCCATTCAGTCAGAGGAGGCTCATGCTCGGAACCTGGCAGCAGATTGTAGTCAATGACTGGGATAACAAGGGAAGATACCGGGATATCATTTTACAGTTTATGGGGGTGTGAATAACAACATTGCTATTTTAGTATAAATGTCTGAAATATTGTATCTGGAGTCCGTATATTTGGTGTCATTCCTGCGAATGCAGGTTGTCCGAGAACGCAAAATCAGCTCAGAGTGTCATTCCTGCGAAGGCAGGAATCCAGACATTACAACAGGTTACGACATTGTGGATTCCCGGATCAAGTCCGAGAATGACATTGTCGGACGGTCTGGAAGGCAGGAATGAAACGGAGGATTGATCAAAATACACACATAATGTATCTGGATTATAATTATCACATATCTATTGATATAAATTAGATTTAATGACAGGAAGCAGCACGGGAAGATCAGACAAGACGGTATTCGACCGGCTTAAAACGAAGATATATAATGCACCTTTGATGCGGGAGATTCGCAACTCCATAGTCAAGGGCGCAAAGCAGGTGGAGTACGCCCGGGCTGCAGGGTCACTGACCTCATTTGTAATATCCTCCCTGGTAGAAAAAGAAAAGCAAAAAATCCTCCTTGTATCGCCTGAAACCCGCACAGCAGAAAGAACACGGGACGATCTACGAACTTTATTAGGAGACGAACGCATTTTTTTCATGCCGCCCCGCGCGGCAATTCCCTATGATCCGCTTCACCAGAATCCCCGTTTCGATGAACGTGCCGGGGTGTTTGAAAAACTGATCACCGGTGATTTTGATGTAATTATCACACTCCCTGCGACACTTGTCGAAAAAACCGAGGACATTTCCAGGCAGAAAAAACGGATGATCAGTTTCAAGGTCGGAGATTCCATTGACCGCGATGCTCTTATTCTTGTTCTGAGTGAAGCAGGGATGAGACGAGAGGTTCGGGCTGAGGGACCCGGTGATTTAGCAGTTCGGGGAGCGGTAATAGATATTTATCCACCGTCAGCCGAAATACCGGTCAGGCTTGAACTTTGGGGCGACGAGATCATCGAGCTTCGTAATTATGATCCTGTTACCCAACGCTCGAAAGATCACCTGGATGAAATAAGTTTTTACGCCGGTGAGCAAGCGGACATTAATCGCACAGAATGCCTGCTGGATATTCTGGATGAAAATATCACGGTATTTGTTGATGATCCGGACGCCCTGGAATCCGGGCTGCTCCGGGTATGGGAAGAAATAGATTATCAGTATATCCGCCACAGGGACCTGGAAAAGGACATATACACCCACACACCAGACGAACTTTATATAAGACCGGGAACAATTCATGCCAACCTTGCAGAACGACAGAGGATTATCCACCGTGGTGCGGCTTCTCCCACTTCCGGAGCGATTAATTTCGATTCAAGGACGCATGAGACCTATCTCGGAGATCTGGATCGATTTGCCAACAATTTAAAACAGAACAAATTAGCGAATTTAGATAATATTATCCTTTGCGACAGGGAGAGCCAGGTCGCACGCCTTGAAGACCTCCTGGATGACAGGGGCGTCAGCCCTGGTGACGTACAAATTACGGTCGGTTCGCTACATGAAGGCTTCACCTGGATGGATGCCGGGGTTGCCCTGATGACTGATCATCAGATCTTTGGTCGTCACAAACGAACAGCTCCATTCAGACATCGTCAACACAGGGTTGATCCGACTGCATTTGAACAGTTAAAAATGGGCGATTTCGTAGTTCATATGGATTTTGGTATAGGTAAATACCTGGGTCTGAAAAAGATCAACGTAAAAAACATGGAACGGGAATGCCTCCAGGTCGAGTACCGGGACGGCGTAAAAGTATATGTCCGCCTTAACCAGTTTTCCCGGCTTCAAAGATTCCAGGGTACTGACGGCGTGTCACCCCGGCTTTCAAAAATTGGGGGTTCGGATTGGGATTCTACAAGGGCAAAAACCAAAAAAGCCGTTGAAGAAATGGCAAAAGATATCATTCAGCTTTATGCCCGCCGCCAGGTTGAAGGCGGACGCGCGTTCACGGCTGATACTCCCTGGCAGAGGGAAATGGAAGCGGCTTTTGAATTTGAGGATACCCCTGATCAGAGTGTTGCCTCACGCGAAATAAAAGATGATATGGAAAAACCGGTAGCTATGGACCGCCTGCTTTGCGGAGACGTTGGATTCGGAAAAACAGAAGTGGCGGTACGTGCCGCTTTCAAAGCAATCCAGGATTCATCCCAGATAGCAATACTGGTGCCGACAACAATTTTAGCTCAGCAGCATTTTGTAACGATATCAGAAAGATTGAGGAAGTATCCAATAAGGATTGAAGTTTTAAGCAGATTCCGCAGTAAGAAAGAGCAAAAAGAGGTAGTGGAGGGTTTAGCTTCAGGTGTTGTGGACCTGGTGATTGGAACCCATCGACTCTTATCAAAGGATATCCAGTTTAAAAATCTTGGACTGATGGTCATAGATGAAGAGCATCGTTTCGGAGTGAAACACAAGGAAAAACTGAAACGGTTTCGAGCGACAGTTGACGTATTGACCCTGTCCGCTACACCTATTCCAAGGACATTGAATTTTGCCCTGTCGGGCGTAAAGGATATGTCTATGATCGCCACCGCACCCCATGACAGGCACCCAATTCAAACCGAGATCGTGCCATTTGACAACCATGTAATCAGGGAGGCAATCCTTCGTGAAGTCGCCCGTGGCGGACAGATTTATTTCCTGCACAACAGGGTAAAGAGTATTCTTGCGATGAAAGGTATGCTTGAAAGACTGGTTCCCGGTATTAAGATCGCCGTAGCACATGGTCAGATGAAGGAACGTGACCTGGAGAAAGTCATGGATGATTTTCTTCATGAACGGTTCCAGGTGTTGGTATGTACTATGATAATTGAATCGGGTCTCGACCTGCCGAATGTCAACACTCTGATTATCAACCGTGCCGACCGGTTAGGGCTTGCTCAATTATACCAGGTACGCGGAAGAATCGGTCGCAGTTTCAGACAGGCGTATGCTTATTTACTCACACCGCCAAGAATGTTGTTGAATCCCGATGCACGAAAAAGACTTGAGACAATCGCCGAGAACACCCGGCTGGGAAGCGGTTTCCAGATAGCAATGCGTGATCTTGAAATTCGTGGAGCCGGAAACCTGCTTGGTGCTCAGCAGAGCGGTTTTATTAACCAGGTTGGTTTTGAACTTTATACTGAAATGCTGTCTGAAGCCGTCAAAAATATGGGTGAAAAAGAAGGTGCGGAGTTGCCTGAAGTAAAGAAGACTTTTGATCCCCGGAATGTGAAAGTGGATATTGCCGTCAATGCCATGCTGCCGACAATGTATATCTCCGATGCCGCCGAAAGAGTAGAGTTTTACAGGCGCCTAAGCAGGGCGCAGACCCAGGCGGAAGTCCTGGAATTACGCGGCGAATTGCGTGACCGTTTTGGTCCATTGCCGGATGATGCTTCACACCTCCTGGATATAGTCGAAACCCAGACGCTGTCTGCTCGAAGTGGAGTGACACGGGTGGATTTACATGATGACGTGGCTTTTTTTGAATTTGAAGCGGACTGGGGCGGTGATAATACACACGAATATATCGGGGAACTGATTCGATTGACAGAAGACATGCCGATTGAACTCAAGGGTACGGGATCTTTGGGACTTCGTCTCGCTCTTGAAAGATCGGATGACTGGAATGAACACTGGAAACAGATAAAGTTACTGCTTGAACGATTGCCGGAAATGGAATGATAAACCACACAAATAGTTTCAGATGGCTCATTACCTGCGTACTTGCCTGGTTACCGTTGTTAATCTATACCGGGTGCTATGGAGACGGTGACAATGGGAACAAACCTCTACCAAAAACCATAGCGGTTTACCGTGGGAACGGAGCCTGGGATACAAGCGCGGTTGCAATAAAAGCATGCCTCGAATCTGGAGGACGAACTGTAAATTATGTTGATGCGAACGATATCCAGGAATCCCTGGAAGATTACGGGATGGTTATAATCGGGGGAGGAAATCCTCTTAATATAGCTTCCAGTTTAGGATTTACCGGGCGTCAAAATATTGTCCGCCTGGTGGAGAGCGGCGGCGCTTATATCGGACTTGGTGCCGGGGCATACCTTGCGGCGGATTCAATGGTTTTCCGAGGAAATCCGGCTTTTGAATCACCTCTCGGGTTGTACCATGGTATTGCAAAAGGTCCGGACGATCTGATTGCTACTTTACCGAATTATACTATGGCGGATATCGAATTGACAGCCGAACCTGTCAACCCGCTGGGAACCTATTCATTGCAAGTGCTCTATTTTGGCGGACCGCTGATCAGTATCGATGAACCGGCTAATGCAATTTCTGTCGGAAGGTTTATAGTATCAGGTAATCAAGCAGGCTTTCTTTTCGAATATGGTTTCGGACGGGTTGCGGTAATTTCAGTCCAACCGGAGATTGAAGAAAACGATAGCAGGGATGGGAGTAATTTCGGTCAGGAACTGAGTGATACTGAATCCGATTGGTTCTGGCTCCTGACTATAACTGAATGGGTCTTCAGGGAAAGATTATAATTTTTAAAAGAACTTACCTGTTTATTGTATTTTTCATTCTGAACGGTCATTTCCGTAATATTGTGTCAAACAAAAGGTTATTTTGATTTGAAATCTTGAGATTTTCAGGTTTCATGAAGCGGGAATCTAATGAAGCTATTTTCTCCCGCTTTTTTTAATATAGTGTTTCTCGGAAATAATGCATCATGTTTGTGCAAATGCATTACACAATGACCATTAAAATACATGATTATTGAATTCTCGATGCTGCAATACTTTCAAGAAAATGTATAATTCTATATTATACAATAAATTCAATAACTCCTAATTAATATCTCCGAAGGAGATAAATGTGAATAGCCATGGGTGGAACCCATGGGACATTGAAATCAAAATGAAGGAACCCTGAAGGGGTTCGACAATACTATTGGTCCAACATGCAGTCGTTCAGAATCAATATAGTTCAACTCCTTCAGAGTTGTTATTATTTCAGACTTTGTCCCACAGGTTTCACCTGTGGCTATTCATATCATTCCCCTTCGGGGAATTTGGTCTATAAGAGTTCTCGAAAGTAATGCAGCTTAAGTAATCAAAAATCATGGGTCATTATAATCTATGGATAATAATTAACGCGAACATGATGCATTATTTTCAAGAAATATTATAATCACATCGCTTTCTCCTGCTGATATCTGACCACGTATTGAATTTTGGGACACAATATACAAGTTCAAATCAAATCGGTGACAAAGAACAGATGATACTGTTTGCTTGTGTAATATTGCTTTTACCCTTATAATAAAATCTCAATTACCGGCTCAAAAACAAAGGAAGTATCTCGGTGGGGATTTTTGGCAATAAAAATGCAGGAATGGGAAAGATTCACGGCAATCCTGCAAAATACTGGGAGTATCAACAGCGTTTCGCCCGGGAGAAGCTGATTCCATTACTCGGTGAATGGGGTATTGATCTCGAGGGAAAACGAGTTCTTGAAATCGGTAGTGGATATGGCGGGATTATAGATGCTTTTGCCGAAGCTGGAGCCGATTGCCTCGGAGTCGAAATAAATGCTAATCGTGTGCAAAGTGGCAGGCAGTTCGCTACGAATGACGTACCTATTATTATTGGAGATTTCTGCAAGCAGGAAATTCTTCAGCAAATCGAAGGAAAATGGGATATAATTCTTCTGCCTGATGCTCTCGAACACCTTCTGGATAAAGAAACCGCAATGCGTAACCTGGATAAGATTGTTGCCGATGACGGTTGTATATTTTTCGATTTCGGTCCCTGGTATATGCCATTCGGGGGACATCAACAAGTACTTAAAAGTTTTTTGAGATACATACCCTTTTTTCATTGGCTTCCAAGGTCAATATTTGAAAGATTGATATTCTGGTCAGAGAGAGACAGAATGGAGATTTTTCATGACATTATGGATATATACGACGCGCGGATTACTCTTCGTCAGTTCTACAAACTATTGGAACGGCATCAATTCCGGATTGACAAAAAACAGCTTTACCTGATTTGCCCCAGTTATGAAATCAAGTTCGGTATGCGGGAAATCAAGCTGGGACTCTTTGCGCATATACCATTACTGCCAGAGATTGCTACAATTAAACTTTACGCTATTGTGAAGAAATCTGGATCATAACAACATTTCTTGATCTGCCATCCTTGAACCGAAAGCCCCCTGTATCATATAATACGAAGGACACAATTGCGGTCATTTCAGTTCAGCCGGAGATTGAAGAAAACGATAACAGGAACGGAAGTAATTTCGGTCAGGAGCTTAGCGACCCTGAGTCTGATTGGCCCTGGCTCTTAACCATAACCGAATGGGTATTCAGGGAAAGGATCTGATATTTATAGAATAAATGTGTATAGTTTGGTGTCATTCTGAACGATTGTTTCGCTATATTAATTTGAAAAGGCTTTATTGACTTTGAGATAAAAAGTCACAGCGACAACCTATTAGATATACTGCGTTTTCAACAACAACGAGATTTTAAAACATTGTTAAAAATAAGATTCTTCTTATTGGTTTTGGAGATTTCGTTTTATTACTTTAAATTAATTCTGTGCTGTTGAACTTGTCAAATAAATCGGCAATTGAGATTGGAGAGGGCAAATGAATTATGAATTCGTAAAACATAGAGGTACTGGTGGGTTTGGGAAAGTAGAAGAAGTCAAAGATGAAAATAGTAATCCGTTTGCCCGGAAAACGTTTTCAATAAATCAACCGCAGCCATTATCAAGCGAAATGCAAGATAATGTAAAAAAACGGTTTATTCGGGAAGCGAAGACACAATTTGGTATCCGACATGTAAATATCGTCCCAGTATTGAGTCACAATTTAGATGAAAATCCTCCATATTTTATAATGCCATTAGCAATAAAATCATTAGAGGAAGATATTACCAAAAACAAAAATTTAGATGGAAAATATTTACGAGCATTAATGGATATTATATCAGGATTGGAAGAGATTCATAGTTTGGCTATTTACCACAGAGATTTAAAACCAGCAAATGTCCTTCGATTCCAATCAGATTCAGATTTAGAAGGTTCAGAAGATTATTATGCTATTGGAGATTTTGGTCTGATATCTCTAAAAGAAACTCAATTTTCGGAACTTACAAAAGCTGGAATGAGAATGGGTTCTGATTTTTATACCGCACCTGAAATTGTTCAAGATCTACGCAAGGCATCGATTCAATCAGATATCTTCTCGTTAGGATGTATAATCCATGATTTTATTGGAACAGAGCAACGTATCCCCATGCATGAAATCAGAGAGGATGGACCTTATGGTGGAATATTGCTTAACTGCACTCGAAACGATCCTTCACGTAGATTTAAATCCGTTGCTTCAGTTAGAGATGCAATTCTTTCATTGGGAAAAATTGAAGTTGAAGCTAAAACAAATCAAGGTGGAGAAATCATAGCTTTACTAGTTTCAGAAGATCAATTGACAGGGGAAGAATGGAATAGGGTAACCTATTTCATAGATGATGAGTATGATTCAGAAGATTGTACAAATGCGTTATACAAATTAACTTTGAAAAGAATTGATGAAGTTACTACTGAATATCCTGAACTGGGTAGAATACTAGGAATTCGATATGCATATTGGGTTCGTGAAGAGACATTTTTATTTGAACATTGTGATGCAATTGCCATGAGACTTAAGAGATTTATTGAGAATTGTACTTTAGATGTTCAATGTGAATGTTTGATGGCAATGTTATATATGGGTGTTAGTCACAACAGGTGGTACGTTGAAAGAATGTTTGGCAATCTAACTGATGATGATATGGATATCAATCTTGCACGGCGCTTGGCAGTAGAGTTCCGTGCCGAAGGATACGAGTTATGTTATAAGATTGCTCACTGGGAGCGATCAATTAATTGGAACAGATCTTCGTTACATACGATATTAAGTAATGCATTAGAGGATATTTGTACAAATGATTAATCATTTCGGATATTCTGACCAAGGACCAAGAGAAGAAAATCAAGATGCTTTTGGATCAAATTTGCTTGATGACGGTAAATTAATATTAGGTGTTGCCGATGGAGTAGGCGGCAGTAATTGTGGACAGAAAGCCGCTAAACTAAGTATTGATGAATTTATAAGAGAATTGAGTATAGACTCTAATTGTGATTTAGAGAACTTATTACTTAAAATTCATCATAATATAAAAAAAGAAGCTGAAAAGAATCCAAAATGTTCAGGAATGTCGACAACTTTTTCAGGATGCATACTTTCTAATAATCAATTGAATGGGATTCATACTGGTGATTCAAGAATCTTAGTATTTAGAAAAAATGGTGTCAAACAACTGACTACTGATCATACTGAAGCAAATCGTTTATTGGAAGCAGGTAAATTAACCAAGGAAGAAGCGTATAATTATCCAAGAAAAAACATATTAGATAGTGCGTTAGGTATGAATGGCAATTTGATAGTTAATAAATTGAAATATGCACTCATTCAAGGTGATAGAATCTTGTTAATTACTGATGGTGTCCATAATGTTATAACCAAGCTTGAGCTACGTGATATATCGAAAGAGTCCTCCACACCTGAAGAGTTTGTGATAAAAATTATCATAAGACTATGTAGCAAAAGACTAACAGATAATTATACTATCTTGACTGCTTTTGTTGGGTAAATGTATTAAGAGTTATTATTCAGGAATAGATCGTTGTGTGAATCTATCTAAACAATTGTAACACATACCTTCTGTGGTAATAAAAACAGGACGAAACTCACGTTTACATTTTACACAAGTTACTTTAGGCTTGTTTCCTTCATCAACATTTAATGGAATGCCTGTACTTAACTCTGAAGCAGGTTCAACGGTAGGATGGCTACTTTTAATAAGAATCCCTGAATTTTCAGGAAAATCGTTTACATCGTAGGCTCTAAAAGCTGTACCGTCGTAATTATATATATCTGGAGTGAATATTTTTCCAGCTTTAACAAAATCACGCCATACGCTTAAGTCTATTAATAACCAATGGTCTAAGAATATATTATTGTTGCTATTTCCAGAATACCCATAAAACAGCCAATCTCCCCAGCCTTCGATCAGCTTATGGATTTCAGTTTTACCTCCATACTTTGATCGGGAACGGATAGTAAATTGTGGCCAATATTTTATATAATTTGGTCTCCGTATTCTGCAAGCAATACCAAAGTCTCTACCCATATCTTTTGGTTTGATCAATACTAAATCAGCTGCTTGAGTCGTATCGACTTCGAAGCTGGACACATGCAATAGCATTGGTCCAATAATTTGTTTAATCAAAGGTATAAATTGATCAGACCATTTCTTAGATTTTTCATATGAGTTCATATGAATCTAAAACTCCTCTCGATTATACAATATAGAAAGAAGTCTTATGCTAAGCTAACTTTAAATGCGCTCCATGAGGTAATAACAACTATTTAAACAACATAATCCTCTATGCTTTCTGGCAACATTTCAAATGCCATTTTGTTAAAGGTAACGACGATATTACTTGCATTAAAAAATCCATCTCGACGAGATGGATTTACTTTGCATCAAATGTTTTTGATCCAAGACAATGAGATTAATAGTGTAAATATAGAAAACTCATTCCATGTTTTGAATCACTTCCAGGATTTCCTTATGCTTATTCTTTGTGCGTATCCGAGGGAATTGCTGAACAGGTCATAACCGTAATCGAATGCCCAGTTTTTCCAGAATAGTCCAAAACCGAGAGCTAATCCTTTGGCTTCATATCCGGTGGCATACCCGCCGCGTATTGCGAACATATCCATTAAGTGAATCTCGGATGCGGCTCGAACACTAATATCATAGTTACTGACTTTTGCAACATCAACTATCAGGTCAGGCTGCACGTATCCCATTGGTGAAAAACGCCACCGCGCGCCTAATGAAGTGGTGGTTGGAAGGTCGTATGCTTCCTTATTCAGGGCTTCCATTTTTCCCATGTGACGAATTGTTGCGCCCAAATCTAGATGATTCGATAGTAAACCGGAATAAGACAGCCCGGCATCAGCAGACCAGCCGTCACCACTGTAAACGTAAATCTCGTCGGAGAGAAAACGTCCGGTAAATCCGACCCTGAGTCCCTCAAGCGGCAGCGAGCGTGATACGCTGACACCCGCTCCATAACTCCTGGCTTCAAATTGACCGATTGGAGCGCTTGTAGGGGATGCCCTGAGTTCCAGATCACCGGTACCTACATGCAGCGCAGATACTCCAACTCCCCATTTACCGAATTTTGCGTCGGAGGCGATGTATTGGGCTTTGGTTCCTGCGATCCATTCTCCATGCATAACCTCAATCCCACCCCGGGTATTTCCTACCAATGCCGGATTCCAGTAGGTCGATAAAGGACCATCGACTACTGCGGTCATCGCTTCGGCTAATCCGGCGGCACGTCCCCCCGGACCTATTTCGAGCCAGGTCGCACCGGGATGGTCGAATGCAAAAACACCAGTGTCTGCAAAAACGATGATTCCAATTAACATAATATGTAATAACTGCTTTTTCATGATTAGCCTGTTGAAATGTTTTTTAATAAGTGTCTGTTAGCCAGTTATAAGTAATATATTGTAATCTTTATTACTCTGTTATCCCGTATTCAATGGGCAATGCCGGCAGTCCTGCTATATCTGATAAATTTCCCTGAAGGGGAATAATATGAATAGCCGTGGGTGCCAACCCACGGAGAATGATTGTCTCAACCATCTCGTCCCTGAAGGGGGCGCACAACAATTTGTTCAACCCTTCCAGGGTTGGCATTGTTGCAATTACACCCTCCACGGGTTCCACCCGTGGCTATTCATGTTTATCTCCTTCGGAGATTGTTACTTAGCTTAAAACCTGAATCTCCAGCTGATAATTTGAGTCGGTTCCGGGCTGACCGGTTCAGCAACATAAGCATAATCCAGTCTTGTCGCTCCAAGTCCACGCAAATTAAAATTGAGACCTACTCCGAAAGTAGGACGATCCCGGTCCCAGCCGGTGCGTAATGCCAGTCCGTATATTTTCCCGCCGGAAGATTCCCCGGCATCTCTAAAATTGTAATCTTTGGTATTTCCCCAACCTAACAAATGGTATTCAAACCCACCCTTCGGGCGTACCAGTTCATCGAGATCTGTTTCCAGGTCAAAAAATGCTTCCAGGTCACGAATCGGGCTGTAAGAAAAACCGGCTCGGTAACGCCTTGGGAAATAATCGGTTTTGGTGGTACCGAGGCTCCAGTAGCCGGTAGTGTTCCATGAATTCTTCGCTGCCAGATCATACGCCGCCATTCCGAAAGATAATGTTTCCAACCTGTAAGGCATTAAATCTCCACGGAAAGGTCTTACCTGGAGCCCGACATCAGCTCCGAATGTAGTTGAAGTCAGCGCCTTTGTTTCTTCCTCGAGAAGATCGGGTACTAACGCATATAATACCCCGGCAGTAATACCTAATGATATCTTGTGGTGGATCTTTATTCCAAATGACAGGGCAAAACGGTTTTCATAGTATCCCAGTGTACCATAGCGCCGTCCGTTAAAATCATAACCACCAATTTCATCGGTTCCGGCATGAGTCCAGGTCACTGCTGCTGCTGCCGGTTTTTCACGGGAAGTGCGATAATTAGTCTTCAGGAAAACAAGCACTTCTTCATCAGTCTTTAATGATAACCTGCGAATTCCGGGGACTGTTTCAATAAATAATATTTTCAGCGAAGGAACCTTGACCGATGTTCCTTCCATTACTATTTGCGGATCAAATGATTCATCCATAACATCTATATTATCATTGGCATATCCTGAGATAGCTTCAGCGAGTGGTTGAATGAAATCGTCAACTTTGACCTGGCGCCCTCTTCTGCCCGGCATAGACCCCGGAACAGCCAATTCGGCAAGATCGTTTGAATCTTTTGGTTCATACAAAACAAGCGGTCTGAGTGGATCACGCCAGAATGAAACACTTTTCACCTGGTACAGAATTCCGAGATGTGCTAATTTTCTGTCAAGCGAAAGAACATGATACCCGGCGTTAATTTCATTACCGGGGGCAAAGGGAAGTCCTGCCGGGTTATAATGGCTTTGTTCAACTCCCATACTACGAGCCACACCAGCTTCGCCGCTTCCGAGTGCCGCTGCACCCGAACCCATTCTTAAAAAAGCTCCGGCGTAGCCTGAGTAACCCTCAGCAAACACAGGCTCACCCTGGATTCCCAGCCCGATTATTATTACGAATATCCCCCCGGTAAGAAGGGAATTTATTACCTTCAGCATATTCCCTCCTTCAATCCAGTACCAAAACTTTACCCCAGCGTTCCTCACCGCCACCATCTATACGGTAGAAATAAACGCCGTTGGCTACTTTTCTTCCGCCCGGCGCCAAACCATCCCAGACTTCATTTCTGTTTCCAGCGGGACGCCAGACCTGATCTATTGGTCTAATCAATAATTCCATCGCAAAATCATAAATTTCTAATGTTACAGTACCCGGATTTCTCATGTGATATTGAAAGCGCACAACAGCAAAACGTTCCGGCGAAAATGGATTGGGATAGGCATAGGTGGAAGGCGTTCCACCTGCTCCCGGTATTGAAAAAGTTCGCATCAATCTCCAGTTGAGTCCACCATCCTGACTTACACCGAGACCCTCGGGACTGCCAACCCACAATTTATTAAAACCGATAGCAACACTGTACACATCCGGCTCATAAGTTCCCCGCAAAGAATCAATATCATAAATTGCAGGGAAAGGTGCCGGTAAACCTTCAGGACCCCAATTCTCGCCGTAGTCAAAACTACGGAAAAGCCCATTATCAGAAGCGACATATACTACCGTATCGTCAAAGGTGAAATTATGAACTCGCATAGGCTCTTCCGGACTGCCAAGCACTCTTTGCCATGTATTTCCTAAATCTTCACTCTTTGATACACCGTAGAATTCTCCTGCTCCTTCAGCTGCCCATGAGGCTGCCCAGATAATACTTTTCCCGGTAGATGTTATCTGAGCCCCAAGCGCCGGGACAAAATTACCTGTCAGGGTAGCTTCATTATTGGGTGAGAATCCAAATCTCGCCCAGGTACTTCCACGATCTTTTGAAAGATTTATACCACCGGCAGTTCCAACCCATAGGAGAGTATCCATAGTGGTGATGCTGAAAGCACGATGATTGAGATGATCAACGGCGTGAAACTCGTTCGTATCCGGCGGCTGGTTGATCCACTCAAGACTATCTCCCCCCGCAATAAGTCCATCTTGCGTCATATCAAGATATCGCAGGCCGCCCGCCCAGCTCGCTATCCAGACACGATCTTCCAGTATAGCAATATCATAGGTGACATTCTGAATGCTTACAGTGGTAGGCGACATATCCTGTGCATCCCGTGGATCTACTGGCTGAGGCATCCAGGTCCAGGAGGTTCCGTCATCCAGGCTGTATCCGACGCCTCCTCCGGCGGCATAATCGGTGCCTTGTGCTGTGGTATCTATTGCAGTAGCAGCCCATACTACCATGCCGCCAAAAGTGGGGTTGCCTATAGCCAGCCCACTGACTCCACCATTCCCGAATCCATCCTCAACTGTAATAGAAAACCAGTCGCCTGCTGCGGGATTGCCCTGCATATCAAAGGGTTCGAACCGACCCAACCCTTCTCCGGTTGCCGCCCATACAAACAGGTCAAATAGTTCGAGATCTATCACACTGTTTGATGGAATACTATTGTCCTGGGTCGATTGTGACATCCGTGGAACCGGTATTAGTTTCGACTCAAGTGAAAACGGAAGATTGGGAGCTGCATGTGATAAAATTGGAATATTGAAAATAATTATCGTCGTCAAAATCGCAGGACTCAATGATAATAGAGTATTTTTTCGTTCAAAGAACTTTTTCATTGCTCATTGCTCTCTTGTTCCATAATCATTATGTGCTCGATTGGTTCACTGGTATTCCCTGCACGGTCACGCCCGAAATATTTAAACAGATACTCACCAAAATTGGTGTTATCCGATCTTGTTGTTATTCCTGCTGACCATGTTCCATCACCAGCCAGGGAATCAGGAGCAATGCCTGTATCATTAAAAATATAGTTTGTCTCATCACTATACCACACCATTGTGGGATCTCTTATTTCATAATAAACTATTTCGATATCACCCTGTCCCTGGAGATCATCAACGTCAACAAACATCTTATAATTATTGACTGATTCCGGTTCGAGAGGTACTTCAACGGTATCGGGAGCGCTCAAGTTCATCAATTCGGGAGCGGTATTCTCCATCCAGACATTGTATGACACCGAATCTGCAGAAATTCCGAACCTGTCCCATGCGTGCATTTCAAATTGATACGATCCTGTTGGATGAGAAGCAGCAAAAGATGCATCAACTTCCAATTGCCAGAATCCATTCCCAATATCGCTAAATTGTACTTGCTTAACAATTATGTTCTCAAGGATCAGATACAATTCTACTTTCTGTATTATATCGCCGCCAGAAAAATCAGGATCGCGTACCTCAGCTTTCCAGATTTGAGGCTCGAGTCCTGAATTAAGACTATCAGGGAAATCTGTTGTATCACTATAAAGATCAGATTCCAGGGAATAAATAACCGGCGGTGAGTTCATCGTAACAAAAATAGTATCAGTTTGCGTGAGAGGAAGAATGTCTTCATTTGTTGAATCTATTTCAACATTATAGGTAACGACAAACGTATCGGAGCCTGACGCAAAAAAAGAATTAAGTTGACTGGTATAAATAAAATCTCCCGGGATCAAATCGCCGGAAGTGGCTCCTATAAATTCTCTATTTAAACTATCATCGGACAAATCATACGAGCTTCCATCATCATAAAGATCGAAAGCAGCAACAATGTCACTGGGTTCATGTCCAGGCAGATATAATTTCGCGCTGACTACCGGACGCTGCTGAATACCCTGCAAGATATCCTCTTGTATGCCGTCGGGAATTACCAGTGACAAGGATAACAACCTGAATGAGGCATTTTCAAAAACCCAGAATTCGGGCGTTAATGCTGATTCGATCTCGATGTCCTGTGGAGATGGGTTTGTTGGTTCCGGATCGTTACCCAATTTCTCGCAACTATTAATAATCATCAAGATCATAAATACACAGAGTAATACAATGACGTTCTTCGATAATAGAACGAATCTCTCTGACAAATTTTTCTGTTTCTTAGAATCCAAGTTTATCGAACACATAAATCTGCGTTTCTCAGTTTATAACATTATTCAGCCCGAGGGGTGATGTAAGGGTCAAGCCTGTTAGCACAAAACTGTAGGAGCAAAGGGTGGGAATTCACCTCGTTATTGATGGTTCAGTTTTAATCATGCAAAAATCTCTCGTTTACATAACTCACTGTAAAACTTATATAATAATTAATATAGCCTATCTCAGACAAATGGGTCAAGCATAACGCTTGAAGCAACGAGCCGTTTCTGCCGAAATATTCTGTTTTCGGACTTATTAATCTCATCCGGATGGATTGAAAGAGAGCACTTTAACCTCCGGCCTGATTGTGAAACCAGGTAACCTTATTACTATTGTACTCTTTTCCAGGTTCCAATTAGGAGATACGGTTCTTGCTGCCTTCAAGGATTCTATTTCCTTTCATCTATTAGCTCGCCCCTAAACCAACATCATGAAGGGTAATTCTAAAGACGTTTTTGACGATGAATTAATCGCCCTCCCCAATAGTGCAGCCTTGCGCTGGTACACGAATACCTTGATATTTACAAAAGCTTGTAAGGAGAAAGAGATGTTGAGTAGCAATAAAGCTGTCGTGTCGATGATAAAAGCTGGCAAACGCCTTGATACCAAGAACCTGACAGTTGGAACCGAAGGCAACCTTTCCGTCAGGATAAATCAAACCGAAATAATGATAACCGCAAGTAATTGTTGTAATGGAGAGCTGACCGCCGGTGATTTTGTCACGCTGAACCTTGATGGAGAGGTAATCAACGGCACCAGCAAACCTAGCAGTGAAAAAGAGGCTCATTTGGTGGTTTACCGTTCCCGAAGTGATGTTAATGCAGTAATTCACGCCCACCCCCCAAATGCTATTGCCCTGACAATCGCAGGAAAATCACTTGAAGCTGTGCCATTACCGGAGGCGGCTTACTCATTCGGCAGCATACCGACCTGTAAATTCGCTGTTCCCGGAACAGACGAAGGGGGTCGAGTCGTGAACAAGTGGATAAAAGAACGGGATGCGCTGCTGCTGGATCATCATGGCGCTATTACTGTAGGCGAAAACTTACAGCAGGCGATGGCGCGAATGGAAATGCTTGAATCTGTGGCTAAGATCGTCTGGTTATATTCTCAGCTCGGCGAGGATATCAAGCTTGGTAACGAAAACATAAAAAGAATTGCAAAGGCTGCTTTAAAGGCTGGAACCACTAAACCTGAAGCTATTCTTGCCTGGGAGAAATTTTTAACAGAGAATTAAAAATATCGATGTATTGTATTGAAAGAAATTCCGAAGAATAATCCCTGATTGCATCATCATACGCCTTATCGACCAATTCCTGATCAGAGCCTTGTTCATTTAGTATTTTATCAATTGATTCTGCAAGACAGCTGTAATCCTTAACCGGGCACACAACTCCGTGATCAGTTACCAGTTCTTTCAAACCGCCTGCATCAGTGCTGACCACCGGAACCTTGTATAAAAAAGCATCAAGAACACTGCTGCCTAATCCCTCTTCCTGTGAACTCATCACAAAACAATCAAAGATTTGAAAGAAGTCTTCAACGTTGTCATAGTAGCCCATAGTCTTGTAATAATCATCCAAACCCTTTTGCGTAATTGAGGATTCTATCTCTTTCAAAAGGGGACCCGCTCCAAAATGCAGGAAGATGAAATCACCTCTCAGTTTTGAAAGCGCCTCAATTGCATTGACCATTGTCAGTGGATCTTTATGCGGAACCAAAGCAGCAATGGTTCCAATAACTTTTCTTCCTGTTAATTCATACTGATCGCTGAATTCTTCAATCCTCTTCCTGTTCAATTCCTGGGATTGGGCAATTGATGGTATAACTTCCACATCCTCGACATCGAAATCACGTAATACTTCACGGATGGCTTCGGAGATCGCAATGATTTTATCCGTTTTACTGTATTTATACCTTGCAAAAATACTTTCCGGTTTAAAATCTACACGCCTGGTATAAACAATAGGACATTTATGAAATGGCTTGGTTAAAACTGCAAAGGATTGTGCCCTGGCGGTCTGGCAGTGGAGGATATCATAGGACTTCCCATGTTTGATAAGAAAGGATAGCGCACCAAATATCCCCTTTACCTCGTGCAATATTATATCTAACGGTGTCAATTTTTGCACGAGTGGACTATTACTCCTGCACAACGCTTCAATATTAATGCTTGCAGAGAGAAATCCCTGTATCTGGCGCAGTGTCTGTCTTTCTCCACCTCTCCAGGTAGTCTCTGTGTTGATTTCCAGTACCTTCAAATCCTTACCCGGCATATATATTGCTTTAATGGAAGAATAATTATTTATCAAGTTTTGTGAAGATACAACATTTCTTGAACTTATACATTATTCATTTACAGTTTGTCTGCCGGATTTGCATGGTTGACAAATTTTGCACATTCTAAACCATGTCGAGATGTGTCTTCCATAATGATAATATTTCAAATATTGCGGAGCATTAATCATCACTTTTTCTGTAATCAGTGGAAAAGGAGTATAGTGGTTCCATAACTTTAAGGTTGCGCCAATTTTTGTATTTGACATGCTTATTGTGTTACCAATCGCCTTCGTGTGGCAATAGCAAACGTAGTTTATCATCATCAGCCGAGGGAGAATAACTTCACAGAATACACTGCTTCAACACTTGTTGGTTCGTTAATCAGCGCTTAGGTCAAGCTTAATTAACAAACGATTGAGATACTATCTGATTGCTGTCATTTAATCTAAGAAACTATTCTTTTTTTACATATATATTAGTTCTTGAAAATATTTGGATTACTCAAAAGAACGGGACGGCTTGCGCTTTTGCACCTTATCCCGGATTCTTTTCGTAAAATACTATGTAGTACCATTAAGCCGGAGCCATGATGAAAAACAGTCTAATCGTAGTCTTAATAATAATGTTTGGTGTATCAATTGTTTCTGCAGCCTATGATGATAATACACCGACACAAATTCCGGAAGTATTCGAGTGGCATAGGTCAGGTCTAAGTGCCACCGTGACTTTTGAAGCACCTGCTCTCCTCTGGGACAGCCAAAAAGATGGAACGGAGATACCACTGCTCGCCGGTTCCGGTGAGGCATTTGTCGCAGGCGGACCTCGACTTCCATTGTACTCGAAACTGGTTGTAGCACCTGCCGGGATGGATGTCCGGATTGTCGATGTAAGAGTTAAATGGGAAGATGCAGGCGTTCATGCTATTACCCATGACCCCGGTTCAAAGCCTGAACTGCCTGAAGAACATGAAAAATGGGAACCCGCGGCATTCGATATGAAAGTCTATACTGATGTTGCAAATCGCTCATCTGTGACCGCTGCTGTAGGCGAAACAGGTCGCTGGCGTGATATTCGTGTTGCACAATTGACGGTTAATCCCTTGAGGTACAATGCATCCACCGGACAATCTGATTTAGCGAATGAAGTTGAAATAAACCTGGAGTATATACCTTCTGCTGAACCCGATGGTTACGATCCTCCCGGTGTCAGCGAAGCTATGTATGCCTTATACGATGCTTATGTACTTGGAGCACTGGACGAACTTGATGAAGACGAAGTAATGCGGGGAACATACCTGATTATCTGTCGACCCACGCTTGTAGATTTAATTGCTCCCCTTGTTGAATGGCGAATCAAATGCGGTTTTAATGTTATAGTGGCAACAACCAATCAAACAGGAACTTCGGCTCTTTCGATACATAATTTTATTGATGACATCTATGAAGACGGCGAAATTCCATTGGAATACGTAGTTCTTTTCGGAGATACTGACGATACGTTTGCTATACCAACATATCATATTCCCGGTAGTCCGGCACATAACGCATTCATCCCAACCGATCATAAGTACACTATTAATGTGCAACTTAACCAGGGTGTGGTTGCAAACGTATTACCAAGGTATCTTATCGGCAGACTTTCAGTGGATACAAATACCCAGGCGACTATTGTTGTCAACAAGATATTGCAGTATGAGGTAACTCCCGATGATGGTGATCTGGACCGTTTCGAAGAAGCTTTGATGATATGGACTGCCGTTCCCGGTATGAGTGTTCAACAGACCAAACGTTGGGTACGACGGAAGATGCTGGATAATGGATTTGATCAGATAGATGAACAATACTACCCAGTAGGAAATGGGACTGCTGCAGGGATCAGCAATTCTGTAAATGGCGGTCTATCCTGGGTGAACTATCGGGGCTATGGACATTATTATGGATGGTGGCTTCAGATGGGTGATTTCACCAGCGATAGAGTTTCGGCTCTTACCAATAACGCCCAACTTCCGGTTGTTACCAGCATGGTCTGTGGAACGGGAAATTTCGATCATGGCAATTACGATCCTTGTTTCGGAGAGACCTGGTTACGTACCGGCACACCCAATAGCCTCAAAGGTGCAGTTGCTTTTGTCGGTCCCGGTGAACTGAATACACACACTCGATGGAACAATATCATGGATGGCGGTTGGTATCGTGGATTATTCGATTTTGATCTGCGGACTATGGGACAATGCCTGATCGCAGCAAAGATCGAAGTATCAAACGCTTACCCTGATCATTGGAATGAGAATCCCGGTGGTAATGGCCATGCTGTTAGTGTCTGGTTTTACTGGCACAATTATAATATCCTGGGAGATCCCGCACTTCAACTGCGGCGTGAAATCCCCGAAGCGATCTTCGCCGATCATATAGAAGATATTCCTGAAAATGCTACTCATATACGTGTGGAAGCATGGATAGATGATGACAATGAAACTCTGCTTGAGGGCGGAAGGGTGATCATCACAAATGCTGATAATACTATAATTGGGTCAGGTTTTACCGATGAGGATGGCTTCGCTTATGTCTATTTCGATGAACCACCAACCGGTGAAGGGCTGGAGATCACAATTACCCGCCCTGATATGATGCCCTACCTGGGCGAATTGAATTCAATCGATGATTCCGGATTACAGATAACCGAAATAAATATGCTTGAAGATCCAGATGACGAGGAGAATAACGATAACAACGAAGTGAATCCCGGCGAGCTGATTATTCCAGCAGTTGTTTTTGAAGTAGTTGAGCCTGATGGAATTGAAAACCTCTCTGTTACCGTCTCTTTAGCCTCTGACGGTGGAGAGGTTACCGAGGAAACTGAAGACATTGGTAATGTAGGTTTTGGAGCGGATATAACTCTTACAGAACCAAGGATCAGGATTGATGAATACTGGCAGAATGAAGAGCCTGTTGAAATAGTATTCACATTTGAAGGAGACAATGATTTCGAGCAATCACATCTCGTGATTTTTGATGAAGTAGTTGCCCCGGTAATAAATTTCAGTGATGTCAATTATGGTGAAGAAATTACGCCCGGGGATGACATGACATTGTCGATAATTCTTTCAAACATCCATCCCGACCTTGATGCAGGCAGTATAAATGGAGTTCTCTCAACTACAAGCGAAGATGTAACTGTTACTGATTCTGAAGGTGAATGGAATGATCTCCCGGCTGATGATGAAACCGAGAGCAATGATGATTTCGAGATTACTCTAAATGATTCTACTTATCCCGGTCGAGAATTATACTTTTCGCTGGATGTTACTACGGAAGAAGGCTACAAAACAGCAATTCCTTTCTCTTTAATGGTAGATGGCTGGGATGATGAAAACAGCCCAACCGGTCCTATCGGTCCGGGTTACTGGTTTTTTGAAAATAACGACGAAGGATATGGAAACGATGTCGAGTTTGAATATACCTCTCTCGATGATTTAGGTGATGAATTCGGAATTAATGATACCGGTAACAATATGGATGATATCGAAACAATCGATCTTCCATTTGATTTCCCTTATTGGGACGATACCTATGATGAAATAAGCGTAAGTTCAAATGGTTTCTTGACTTTTGGTGAAACAGATTTCCCGTTTCTGCGAAATAGACCCATACCGGGTACTTTGATGCCTGAGGCTGCGGTATGTATTTTCTGGGATGATCTCGCGAGTGGGGATGTTTACGAATATCATAATGAGGAAGAAGGCTGGTTTGGAATTGAGTGGTATAATGTTCGATATACTACACCAGACGGAATTGGGGGCGGTCAGCCGACCGGGGATCAAATGAAATTCCAGATTCGCTTACTTGATCCTATGGTGCATGGTGCGCCGGGGGGATTGGGCATAATCGTTCTGATGTACGATGAACTCGATAATGGAGACACTGATGGTAATTATTGTACTGTCGGGATCACCAGTCCTGACGGACGGAGTGGATTAGAATACGAATTCAATGATGAACCGGCAGCAACAGCAACAGGTGTACATGACGGCCTGCAGATTATCATCGCAGTTGGCAGTGGTGGCGGAATAGACCTGCCTGACCTTTCATACTACCCACCCCTGATCCAGATATCCGCAGGACAGGACGAACCAATTAACTCATCCTTTGACATGAGCAATGTTGGCGGCTTGAGAATGAGCTACCGGCTCTGGATTGAAGGAATCTGGCACTCCTGGCTTCTTGGGAATGGCGAAGAAGAAGTCAATATCGGTATTGGTAATAGCGATCCGGAAAAAGATAAGATGCAAAGTTTATCCGGAAATCCAATTGGGGATTTCGGTAATTCTATTCATGATTCAAATCCCATCCTTTCAAACCAATCGGAGCTTGATGGCTTCGGCGGACCGGACAGTTTCGGTTATTATTTCTATGATTCCGATGAATTCTACGGTCCTGCTTTCGATTGGATTGATATAGTTGAGGATACAAACGAGGTTGTATGGGAGGAACGTACCGACCCACGTGTATCAAATGTGATCGTGTTACCATTCGACTTCCCGTTTTACGGTGAAAAATATGATACCCTGTGGATTACAGAGTGTGGCTATGTTGTATTTATCGACCCGCATGGTATGGCATATAACAGAAACACTCCTTTGCCAGGCGTTAACTCACCATTCGCCGGTATTTTCCCCTTCTGGGAGGACATCGGGATAGATGAAGGCGGCGCTGTTTATGCCAAGCTGTATGCTGACTCCTTAGTGGTCACCTGGCATGAATTGCATCACTTGGCATGGGCTGAGGACGATGGTCCGTATTCATTCCAGTTATTGATTACTTCCGATGGCGCTATACATTTCCAGTATGGCGAGATGAATCCCAGTTTCAGAAGTTGTACCGTTGGTATCCAGGATCATGAAGGCTTAACTGGACTCGAGATAGTACGTTACCTGGATGCAGTTGATTACCTGCATGCTGAAAAAACTACCCGAATTATTCCGCCGGTTAATTGGTTATCTTTGGAATCAGATAATGGACGGCTCGCACCTGAAGAAATGATAACGCTTGATGTCACCGGAAATACCGCCGATTTAGAACCGGGATTATACTACGCTCGTATTGTTCTCATGGATGAAACCAGTGGCGGTGTGGATATGATACCATTTACGCTTTCTGTCTTTGAGGGCGATGAGCCGGGCGCTATGCCCCAGGTGGCTTACTTGCACGGTGAATCCACGCTCCGCGGGGAAGAATTCATGCCCTTTGCCCTTGATCCCCATGTATATGACTCGGATAACACTGATGATGAAATAAGCTGGTTTATTTACGGTGGTGATGGTGGGGTCACTGTCGAAATCGATTCCAGCAGAATCGCACATGCCCAGGCTGCTGAGGAATGGGACGGGGAAACCACACTGATATTCAGGGCATTCGATCCCGAGATGAACTGGGTGGAACTGGATGTTGTTTATGATACCACCGACCAGAACGATCCCCCGAGGTTTATGGATGCCAGCACTGATTATTACCTCGAGGCGGACTCTTTTGCAATGGATACTGTGATTACATTATCCATAGAAATATCCGACCCTGAAAACGATTCTCTGAGTGTAACCTGGTATCATCGTGACGAAGAGATCGCAGTCGATACAACGTCTGTCTCTGTAACGCTTGACGATACTACCACGATTGATTCGGTTTGGGTTGTCGTTTCGGATGGCGAATCTGATATTACACATCAATGGTGGATGGACGTCTATTATTATAATGCGGTAGGAGCTGCCGAAGAAACGCTGCCGTTAAAGTTCGCTTTGGAAAACGTCTATCCCAATCCTTTCAATTCGACTCTTTCCGTTGCCTATGCCCTGCCTGATATTGCTGATGTTCAGCTTAGAATGTACAATATTCTCGGTCGTGAGGTAATGACCCGTACACTTTACCAGGTAAACCCAGGAAGACACCGTGCAACCCTGAAAGGAAACAACTGGTCAAGCGGAATCTACTTCCTGCAATGGCAGGCTGGTGGAGTCAGCGAGGTAAGAAAGGTCGTGTTATTGAAATAAGGAAATCTGTCTGACTGATATAGTAATTCTTAGAATGGAGTCTTTTACAAGTATCTTTTGAAAATAATATCTCATTTTGGGTGCCCGGGACAGCTCGATGTCCCGGTTTATCAACAACTCCGTATTGAATACAGGGTACAATATTTTCTAGAACCTCTATAATAATATGATAGATACGATGAATCAGGAGATTGCTTTGTCCCTCGCAATGACGGCTCGGCAGGAACGAATATTTTTTCAGGAAAGTCTTAGAGAATAATAATTTGAGGACAGTTCAAGTCAGGAATATTAATTGTAAATATCCCTGATTTTTTTTGAGTCACATGCCCCGGTTTTTAATCGAAATATCCATGTTGCATAGTAACCAACTGCAAATAGATATATTGGCACCCATCCGTTTGATTCTACCCAGAAGCCTGTATTTTTGAAAAGGAAATAACCTGCAGCCAAAATTATTATCCCTGCAATTATCGCCCTGGATATACAGTTCCACGTCTTTATCAATGCTCCTTTACTGCAATGACTGTAGATCAGTGGCAAGGGATAAACCTTCGAATTGAATTGCCTGGCGCAACGATAGTATGTTACAGTGTATGTCAATACACTCGAGGGCAGAACACAATATACCAATAATCGAAGAAACAGGATTGTCATATCACGCCTGGTTTGATGCTATATTGAATAAAAACAGATATAACGGATGAAGAATACTGGTTTTCATTATTTGACAGGAAATTCCTGTTTTCAAATCACACTCTTCATTATTCACGCACGGAACAATATATGCAAAATTATCAATATTCACTACAAACATTTCTTGACCTTTACATCTTATTGGTCAGGTATTCCGGATTAATATGCAAAAACCCGGACTAAGGAATCCGGGTTGTCGATAACTACTCAATAATTAATTCGATCTACAAATTTTATCTTTCTGAGAAAGGCTCAATAAGGATAGAAAGGAATATCGGGTGACGCCTTGTTTCGAGATAACGTTTCAGGTCGTTCATCACTGCCGCCCAACCATCATAATCAGGACGAGAGGATAGAACGATTGGTTCGTCAAAAGTGCCTTCATGAAGCGAAATCCTTGTGCCGTTACCTTCATCTTTCAGTTCCCATGTAACTGTCAGATTGGGATCTTCTCCTGCAACTTCCCGCCAACCAAAAGCAAATTTCGAATTTTCCTCAAATTCAAGTATAGGGAGTTTATCATATCCCAGGTCGAGCATTCCACCCTCTTCAAGCTTCACTTCCTTTACCTGGGGTGCGAAAAAGGCTTTGATACCTTCGATGGTAGTCAGGGTCTGATATACGTCTTCCTTATGTGCTGCTGTCCAGATTTCCAATTGAAAATCAGTGCTTTTCCTTGGTGTAAATTCCGGGCGAACCCATGCTGAGGCGCCTTCCATGTGAAAAACAAATCCGTTCAACAGGATTGTCCAGAGATTCCGTAAATCATCATCGCTCAGATCATCAACACCGACAATATGATCAATATCAAGACGGCTGAACTCATTCATTGGAGAGATACGGTATTTTACTACTGTATCGATAATTTCCCCTTCTCGCGTTCTGAGTTTCCATTCAAAAGACAGGTTCATTTCGTCTTCATCGAACTCAAGGATTTTCTGTTCCGGATTTTCATCATAACTCAAAAATGGAACATATTTTCCACTGAAATTGTAGAAACCATCTTTCTTGAGATCAACATGCACATGTTGTGCAAACCAAATCTGCATTTCGCGTTCATCTGTGATTGCTCGCCATGCGATCTTAGTGGGAACTCTTACGTCAACAGTGACCGATGCTCGTTTTTTCTTTTTTTCAGTTGCCATTTTATTTTCCTTACAGTCCGCCAGACTTACAGTTCATATGCTTAAGTTTTACAAGTATCGGGTTCAAGCTGCAATTGGCATATATCATTCAACTTATAACTTTTATATCCCGAGACCTTCAATTTCGTACAATTTGCTAAAATATTGTCTGCTCAATAGATATACAAGCCCAATAGTTCAGCTTTCTCTCATGATCATTTTACCGGTTAATGATTTAGGTGTCCAGAATGATAGAAAATCAATGCCCGCCAAAACTCGGAATGTTATCTTCCCACATATCGCTGAAAGTCTATGTGCTATCTATTTGTTTGATTTCCCTGCTGTCATAATACAAACATGTCTCCTGGAGCATGCGACTCGTCAAAAAAAGTACATTGAAAAATAGCTACTTAGAGAAATATCTTTGAAATAATTTTGTATTCGCTTGCATTTAATCTAAATCTTTAATTAGTTTGTGTTTATACTACTTCAAATCAATTTAAACGTTGGTTATAAGAGGGCAGTAACGATGACGAATAGAAACCTCGTAGTTTTACGCTTCAGTACAATCCTTTTTCTCCTGGTATTTTCTGCCTTTATCTGTAATGCCTATACCGAGTTCGAAGAGCATACTATTTCGAGCACTTTCATTGGTGCGGTTGAAGTTTATGCTACCGACATGGATATCGATGGTGATATCGATGTCCGGGGAGCAGCATTGACAGGTGATAAAATCTCATGGTGGGAGAACAATGGCGTTGAAGAATTTACAGAACATGTAATCGAGAGTGGCTATGATGCAGCAGATGCCATCATAGCGCTTGATCTGGATGGAGACGATGATATTGACGTGTTCAGTTCACGTCGCGGTTGTGGTATTACTTCATCCACGTGGTGGGAGAATGACGGTGAGATGGATTTTACTGGTCACATCCTGGATCCATTGCATGGAGCGCATGGAATATATGCAACTGACCTGGACGGCGATGGGGATAATGATCTCCTTGAAGCTGCAAGCTGCGACAACAATTTCTCCTGGTGGGAAAACGACGGAGACGGTGATTTTACAGAATATTATATTGCTCTGAACTTCAATGGCGGCGAGGCGATATACGCTGCTGATGTGGACGGTGACGATGATGTTGATGTCCTTGGCGCCGGTTGGCCGATAAGCCAATTTGTTTATTACGAAAACGATGGGAATCAGGATTGGACCTCACACATATTATCGGACAATCTCATCTATCCCGAATCGATTTTTGCGGTTGATGTCGATGGTGACGGAGATATGGATATTCTGGGAGCGGCTGACAGATCCAACACTGTGCTATGGTGGGAAAATGAAGGCGACCAGGATTTTGATCAACATAACATCGCCACCAACTTCTCCGGTGCGCAATCAGTTTATGCCGCCGATTTGGATAATGATGGCGACATGGATGTTCTTGGCGCGGCAGCAGGTGATAATGAAATCGCCTGGTGGGAAAACGATGGAGATGAGGATTTCACCGAGCGCACCATTGGAAGCAATTTTAATTCTGCACAGTCAGTATTCGCCATAGACCTTGATAGCGACGATGATATAGATGTTCTCGGCGCTGCTCAGTCATCTAATAAGATTACATGGTGGGAGAATAGATTTATCGATGCTCCAGGGCTCTTTTCTCTTTCACGTCCTGGCAATGGAGCTACTCTCAACGAGTCAGAGTTTACATTCAGATGGGAAACTGCGGAAAATCTTGATCCGAATGACGTAATTACATATACAATATATTTTTCAACCGATGAGGGTTTTAGCGATCCGATAACTATTGACGCTGACACAGACACGTTCGTTGCAGTGGACATCCTGGAAGACGACATGCAATACTGGTGGAAAGTCCATGCACAAGACTTCGATACAGATGGAACATGGTCTTATGAAGTCAATACATTTAATACTTACTATCCTGAACCACCTGAAAACTTTAATATTATAAACCCGGTAAACGGCTCACAAGTAAACACTATGTTCTACACGTTTGAGTGGGAACCAACTACTGATCCCGATCCCGGTGACGAATTTGTCTTCAGGTTATTTCTATCAACAGACGAGGATTTCACAGATCCCAGGAGGGTATTTGCAGGCACTGAAACATCAGTTGAAGTAACAAGGCTGGAAGAAGACAGCCAATACTGGTGGAAGGTTCTCGCCGAAGACAGCAACACTGAAGGCAGATTTTCCGATGAAACAAGAACATTTATAGTGAATATGGTATGGAAACCTTATAACCTCGGGGCTGAACTTGAGGAAGAAACCGGTGAAGTGTCGCTCACCTGGGAACATGATCCGGTTGGTGGTGATGATTTAGACGAGCTGGTTAATTTCATAGTGTACCGGGATGATAATGAAATCGAACGGTCTGTTGAACCTGCTTATACTGATAACTTAAACTCGCCCGGTGGCCATACTTATATCTACCAGGTTTCAGCACAATTTCAGCAAGGTGAATCAGAAATGTCTAATCACGTGGGAGTCCAGTGGCTGCCTGATGCTGTTTCTAATTCTTCTGATAGCGAAATACCCAATGAATATTCAATATCTTCGATCCACCCAAATCCTTTTAATATGGTTACATCAATTGCAGTAGGCTTGCCTGAACCCTCAAGACTGAATGTCAGCATCTTCAATATATTTGGTCAACAAGTCGCTGAACTCGCATCCGGAAAGTATCAACCCGGTTACCAACAATTCACTTTTGATGCATCTGAGCTATCCACCGGAATCTATTTCATCCACGCCAGGGTGCCGGGAAAGATGAACGAGGTTAGGAAGGTAGTTCTGATGAAATAGGGTAAAGTTCATATCAATTTTGCACGCAAAGCCAACGATTAGCACGTTGGCTTTTTTGCTCTAATTATTGCAGACTATAGGATTTCTTAAGAGTTGTATCTATATTGTATTTAAACAATTTGTGTATCTTCATTACCTGCTTTTATAACCACTGTAATTGTTAAGGGGATGAACCATGAAAACTGCTGTTACATTTGCCGCATTAAGTTTTATTATCCTGAATTTTTATCCTATTCAAGTTTTTTCTCAGGTCGTTTTCACAGGGCATACAATAGCAACCATGTTCTGGGGTGCGAAATCTGTTTATGCTGCAGATATTGATGGCGACGGCGATATGGACGTGCTTGGAGCTGCTTATAGCGTTAATGACATTACCTGGTGGGAAAATGATGGAGATCAGGACTTTACAGAGCATATCATAGCCCCTGATTTCGACGGTGCTAATTATGTTTATGCAGCAGATATTGACGGCGACAACGATATGGACGTGCTAGGAACCGCTTATTGGGATGATGACATTACCTGGTGGGAAAACGACGGGGAGCAGAACTTCACCGAGCATACAATAGCACCTGATTTCGACAGAGCTAGTTCTGTTTATGCAGCAGATATTGACAGCGACGACGATATGGACGTGCTCGGAGCCGCTCATGACGCTAATGACATTACCTGGTGGGAAAACGATGGGGAGCAGGACTTCGCCGAGCATACAATAGCACCTGATTTCAACGGCGCACACTCTGTTTATGCAGCAGATATTGACGGCGACGGTGATATGGACATACTCGGAGCCGCTGCTTCTGCCGATGATATTACCTGGTGGGAAAACGATAGGGAGCAGGACTTCACCGAGCATACAATAGCACCTGATTTCGACGGTGCTTATTCTGTTTATGCAGCAGATATTGACGGCGATGACGATATGGACGTACTCGGAGCCGCTTGTCTTGCTGATGAGATTGCCTGGTGGGAAAACGACGGAGATGAGGACTTCACTGAGCATACAATAGCACCTGATTTCGACGGTGCTTATTCTGTTTATGCAGCAGATATTGACGGCGACGACGATATGGACGTGCTCGGAGCCGCTCATGGCGCTGATGACATTACCTGGTGGGAAAACGACGGGGAGCAGGACTTCACCGAGCATACAATATATCCTGATTTCTGGGGTGCTATTTCTGTTTATGCAGCAGATATTGACGGCGACGGCGATATGGACGTGTTAGGCGCCGCTCAAGACTACGCTGTAATAACTTGGTGGGAAAACATGGGTGGTACTCCACCGGAAGAATTCGAGCTTGTTTCTCCAGAAGATGAAGAGGTAATTAATTATGATACTGTTACTGTACGCTGGACACAATCATCTGATCTGGACGGACATGTTTATGTTGTAGAATGGTCAACTTTTGAAGGATTCCCTCTGGATTCAACAATTTTTGATACTACAACTGATACTTTTATGGTGATAACTGATGTTCTTGATTTAGCCCTGGCTGGAAATGGATTAGATGAACTGCCTGATGATAGCACGATCTACTGGCGAGTTAAGGCGGTTGACGAAGGAGGAGCTTGTACCTGGGCGAATGACAATGAAGAAGGCTGGTCGTTCGCTATTTATGTCTATGAACCTCCAGATCCGTTCAATCTTATTTCACCTCCGGACGGATTTGAATTAATCAATCATAGTGATTTTCCATTTGTATTCAGATGGCATTCAACAACTGATCCCGACCCTGGTGATAGTCTCATATATGTTTTCGAATTATCGACTGATGTTGAATTCAGCGATAATGTTTACACTGTTGGAGCAGTTGATTCGGTATCCCTCGATAGCCTTGAAATAGATTCATACTGGTGGCGTGTCAGGGTATTTGACACCTATGACCTGTCAACTGTTTCAGAAGTCAGGTCTTTGTCTGTTACCTTACCGGTCGGAGAAAACTATACCACCGATATTCCGACTGAATTTTCTATTGTATCCGCTTATCCCAATCCATTCAATCCATTACTTTCGGTAGTTATTGCCATACCTGAACGATCAGAACTCTCCGTACAAATAGTAAATATCCTTGGTGAAGAAATCGCTTCACTCGCAAAGGGTTCATACATACCTGGATACCATAAATTCGCTTTTGATGCTTCTAATCATTCCAGCGGAATCTACTTCATTCAAGCGAGTGTGCCGGGGAAGATGAATGAGGTTGGGAAAGTTGTACTGGTGAGATGAAGGAGAAAAAATGAAATTCGAGTTCAAATACAACAAGCATTGCCTACTGGCATTCGCAATCTTTTCTTTGGAAGTGTGGGTTTGTTTTGCTCAGATCAACTTCACCGAGCATACCATAGCAGATAATTTTGAGGGTGCTTATCATGTTTTCGCAATAGATCTTGACGGTGATAGTGACATGGACGTGCTCGGAGCTGCTAATGTTTCCGATGACATCACCTGGTGGGAAAACGATGGGGAGCAGGGCTTCACCGAGCATACGATTGATGGTGATTTCAACGCTGCGCACTGTGTGTATGCTACAGATATTGACAACGATAGCGACATGGACGTGCTTGGAGCTTCTACAGGAGACGATGATATTACCTGGTGGGAGAACGATGGTGAACAGGACTTCACCGAGCATAGAATAGATGGTAATTTCATCTGGGCTTGGTTTGTTTATGCGGCGGATGTTGACAGCGATGGTGATATGGACGTGCTTGGAGCATCACATATCGGCAATGAAATTACTTGGTGGGAAAATGACGGCGAGCAAGACTTCACCGAGCATACAATTACAAGAAATTTCTTCGGTGCTTCATCTGTATACGCTGAAGATATGGATGGTGATGGAGATATGGATGTGCTTGGGACTGCTTTTTTGGCTGATGAAAACATTGTCATCTGGTGGGAAAACGACGGTGAACAGGACTTCACCGAACATATAATAGCTGAAAACTTTGAAGGTTCCTGGTCTGCTTATGCAGCAGACATTGACAGCGACGGTGATATGGACGTGCTCGGATCCACTTATTACGAAAATGATATTATCTGGTGGGAAAACGACGGAGAACAGGACTTCACCGAGCATACAATCGCAGATAATTTCGAAGGTCCTTATTCGGTTTACGCAACAGATATGGACGACGACGGCGATATTGACATACTTGGAGCGGCTCGCGGCGCAGATGATATTACCTGGTGGGAGAACGATGGTGAGCAAGACTTCACCGAGCATACGATAGAAGACAATTACGACTATGCAACATCAGTTTATGCCACAGATATAGACGGCGATGACGATATGGACGTGCTCGGATCATCATATGAAGCTGGTGAGCTTACATGGTGGGAGAGCGATTTAGATCCCCTGAGGTGGCGAGTGCTGCCAGACAGTGGCTTCCTGGTGAATACTTCACTTGAGTTGAGCTGGGAATACCTTTACAATCAAATACGTTCCGTGGATTTTCCGGATGAAGACCTGATCATATCGGTCGAGGATGGAGAGCAATTATTCGTCGAGTTGGATGACGATGGTTTGACTATCACCAGCGATGAGGACTGGACCGGTAACGACTCCCTGATGCTGACTGTGACTGATCCGACCGAGAACACCGACACCACTTACCAGCATATAAAAGTGTTCCACTACGGATGGACGTTACCAGACAGTGTCTTCTTCGAAGATGACACAATTCAGTTAAGCATGGATTATCTGTACAGACATCTACATATGAGTGTTCCATACGAGGAACTGGTTATTGTGGTTGAGAACGGAAATTATGTGTACGGTGAATTAGGTGATGACGGTATGAATATCTTTACCGAACCGGACTGGAACGGTCTCGACTCCCTGATGCTGATCGCAACTGATCCCGATGAGAACAGCGACACCACTTTCCAGCGACTCACAGTGTATCCGGTCAATGATCCGCCAACTGCTTTTACCCTGATCACCCCTGCTGATGAGGCAGTCATCGGGGATTGGGTGGTTGATTTCCAATGGGAGAATGCTTCAAATCCCTGGGAGATGGACACGACTCTCTACACCCTCCGCTTCCGATCAAATGCACGAATTCACTTGATTGATAGCCTATTGGTCACCGATTACACCGACCTGGAAATTGAGAGTTTAGGTCGTTGGTTGGGATTCGAACCAGGCACCGCGGAATATGAGGTCGAGTGGCGGGTGTCAGCGGTTGAGCACAGTGGCACTATCAGCTCCGACGCGAATTTCACCTTTATCATACCAATGGAGGGAGTTGATACAGAAGGAAAAGATGCTATCCCGGATGAGTTTTCCCTCATACCTATTTTCCCCAATCCCTTTAATCCTTCCACAATTGTAACCGTAAGCCTGCCGTCAGCTTCACTGCTCTATGTCAAGGTGTTCAATACGCTTGGACAACAGGTGGCAATCCTCGCAAACGAACTGTATTCACCAGGCTACCATCAATTAACCTTCAACGCCGACGAACTACCCAGTGGAATTTACTTCATCCACGCAAGTGTGCCTGGGAAGATGGACGAAGTGAGGAAGGTTGTGTTGATTAAATAGGGACACCTTTCCGGATTGGAAATTTGGAAAATTATACGTTTTGATATACAGGCTGGATCAGATATTGAATCAGCCTGTTTTATTTCTGAGAGTCATGCATCATCAATAGAACTGTTCAGTTTATTTCTTGTAACCTGGCTTTGGCAACCGATCTGTAAGCTACCGTTATATTGTAAACATAAAAACCCGGGCAGAACCCGGGTTTTTATTTATGGATATTAAAAGGAATTACTTGTCTTTGCTTTTTTCGGCTGCATCGTCATCCGTTTTTTCTTCTTCCTTTACTTCTTCGGAAGGGGAATCCTCTGGTTTTACTTCTTCTAATTCGACTTTTGTTTCTTTTGCTTCTTTCTTTTCGGCTGTATCCGGTTTTGCTGCCACTTCTTTGGCTTCTTCGGCAACCGGTTCTTCTTCAGGAGGGGTTGCCTCAACTTCAACTTCCGGTTCAGTAACCTCAGCGCTCGCCGTAATCTCAGTTTCCTGAACTTCTTCCGCTATGTCACTCTCTACCGAAGCTTCCTCGACCTTATCTTCAGTTGTCTCTATAGCTGCTTCGATCTTCTCGGTGTCTTCAACCTTTTCCGGTTCCGCCGCAGTCTTTTTAACTTTTGTATCTGGTTTTTCAGCCTTGGTCTTTTTAGCAGCAGTCTTTTTCGTCTTCTTTTTTCCGGCATCGTCAACGGCAAATCCTACCAGCTCGAGTATCGCCATGGGAGCATTATCTCCGAAACGGTTATCAAGGCGGATAATCCTTGTGTAGCCACCATTTCTTTCACGGAATTTCGGGCCTATCGTATCGAACAGCTCTTTGACAACCGTCTTGTCCGTAATTTTCTTCAATACCTGGCGACGTGCTGACAAATCGCCCTTCCTGGCAAAAGTTATCAGCTTTTCGGCATACGAACGGGCCGCTCGAGCTTTTGGCAAGGTGGTAGTAATCTTTTTATGTGTAAACAACGCACCCGCAAGATTTGCAAGTAATGCACGTCGATGGGATGCGGTGCGGTTCAGTCCGACATTATGTTTACGATGACGCATAATATATTCCAGTCTTCTAAAGTCTTATTAAGAAATCTCAATAGACTTCTGCAGTTATTGTCTCTCTTCCAGGGCAGCTTCGCCGAGGTATTTATCAACATCCATTCCGAACTCAAGACCTTTGGTGTGCAGTACATCAGCGAGTTCAATATATGATTTGCGTCCGAAATTCTTGAATTTCAATAAATCTTCCTCACTGAAGCGAACCAGGTCGGCTACTATGAGTATCTCCGCATCTCTCAGGCAATTTGCGCTACGCACACTTAAATCAAGCATTTTGACCGGTTGTTTCAGCAATTTTCTCACACGCAGGATTTCCTCGTCAATCTCCTGCTCCGTTTCTTCTTCAGCAGCCGAGTCAAAATTAATGAACAACTGAATATGATCTCTCAGGATTCGAGCCGCCTGTGATAGAGCATCGTCAGGAGTAATACTTCCATCCGTCCAGATTTCGAGGATTAATTTCTCATAATCCGTTCTCTGACCGACACGGGTATTTTCAACCCGGAAAGTTACATTTCGAACAGGACTGAAAATCGAATCTATCGGAATTGTGCCTATCGGAGCATTAGGATCACGATTATCATCCGCCATGACATAACCTCTGCCGCGGCGAATGGTCAGCTCAAGACCAAATTCCGCATCATCATTCATAGTGGCTATATGATGATCGGGATTCAAGACCTCAAAATCAGTATTGTTTTTCTGCAAATCACTCGCCGTGAACGCTCCCGCTCCTTTGAGCTTGATGGACACTTTCGCCGGACGTTTATTAAGAAGTTTCAGGCGGACTTCCTTAAGGTTCAGCACTACTTCCGCCATATCTTCAGAGACTCCGGGAATAGTTGTGAATTCATGAAGTACTGATGGATCAGCGTCAATTTTTATTAATGTGATCGCTGCGCCCTGGAGACTCGCAAGAAGTACGCGTCTCAGGGAATTTCCAATAGTGACACCAAACCCGCGCTCAAGAGGATGTATGATAAACTTCCCGTAAGTAGCGCAGTAGGTTCCTTCATCAAGTTCAATCGTTTCAGGCATCTGAAAATTCAGAGTGCTCATAAGATTTCTCCGTTCCAGAAATTATTACTTGGAATACAGCTCAACAACAGCCTGTTCATTTACATCTACAGGGATATCCACACGTGCTGGAAATTCAGATAACCTGCCCATTAATCTAGCTTTATCCAGTTCGAGATAAGATATCTGTCTTCCCTCTTTTACCCTTCGCAAGCTGTCATGAATAACCTTCAATTTTCTTGATTTATCCTTGACCTGAACAATATCGCCAGGAGTAACGATGAAAGAAGGAATATCCACAAGCTTACCATTCACAAGGAAATGCCTGTGCCTGACAAGCTGGCGAGCCGCACGAAGACTGCTTGCAAAACCAATCCGATATATTACGTTATCGAGGCGGCGTTCAAGCATGGATAAAAGGTTTTCACCTGTAATCCCTTTTTGAGAAGCAGCTTTTTCATAATAATTATGGAATTGAGTTTCGAGAATCCCATACGTCCTGCGGATTTTCTGTTTCTCACGTAACTGAGTCCCATATTCCGATCTCTTGCGGCGGCGGTTTTGACCATGTTGTCCCGGAGCATATTCTTTACGCTCAAATGAGCATTTAGCGCCATAACAACGCTCGCCCTTCAGAAATAACTTCGCGCCTTCTCTTCGACATGTTTTGCAAACAGCACCTGTATAACGAGCCATCAGATAATTCCGTATGTAATAAAGTTTAAAACAATAAAGCCCAAATGCTCAAAAATAATAGTTAAAATTGTGGTTGGAGAAATAGTATCTCAATCACTAAAAATGAATTATACCCGTCGCCTTTTCTTCGGACGACAACCATTATGCGGTAGTGGCGTAACGTCACGAATCGCTTTTATTTGGAGACCTGCAGCCTGTAAAGCACGGATTGCTGCTTCACGGCCTGCCCCTGGCCCCTTGACCATCACCTGAACCTTTTGCAAGCCAATATCCATAGCCTGTTTTGCACAAGCGGTAGCGGCTTGAGTCGCAGCGAATGGTGTATTCTTACGCGAGCCTTTGAAACCAACTCTCCCTGACGAAGACCAGGCAATCGTATTACCATAATTATCTGCGAGAGTAATTATTGTATTGTTGAAGCTGGCTTTGATAAAAGCCATCCCGTTTGCGTCAACCTTTTCTTTCTTCTTGGTACTACGTTTTTTAGGAGTAGCCATTTTTTAACACCTCTTCAATTCCCTATGTGTAATTTTACACCGGGAATGAACAATAAAAAACCAATTCTGCCTTGTAATAATGCTATTATTTCCGTTTGATTGCACCCTTTTTCTTGCCTTTTCGAGTGCGTGCATTATTTTTTGTATTCTGACCATGTACCGGCAATCCACGACGATGCCTCAATCCGCGATAGCATCTAATGTCCATCAGCCGTTTGATATTCATCTGGATTTCAGTCCTTAAAGGACCTTCTACCTTATGGTTGTTGTTGATTTCCTCTCTGATTGCACGAACTTCCTGATCAGATAATTCCTTTATTTTCCTGGCACGGTCAACTTTACAGGCATCACAAATACGCTCTGCCTTCGTTCTGCCAATACCAAAAATATAAGTCAGTGCAACATCCGCACGCTTGTCGTTAGGAAGATCAACACCCGCGATTCTTGCCATTACCTTACCCCTGCCGTTGCTTATGCTTGGGATTCTTGCAGATTACTCGTACGACACCTCGTCGCTTGATAATCTTGCAATGCTCACACATTTTCCGTACAGATGAGCGGACTTTCATCGGTCTGCTCCCTTTTTTTCAGCTTATGATCTACGGTTGGAAGGCTGAAATATTTCCCTGTCATTCACCTTCTGTTAACGTAAACCAGCATGTTACTTGTATCTATAAATTATCCGTCCCCGCGCAAGATCATAAGGGCTGAGTTCAACCGTAACCTTGTCGCCGGGCAAAATCCGGATATAATGCATTCGCATTTTACCCGAAATATGAGCCAGCACCTTGTGACCTCCTTCCAACTCCACTGAAAAAGTGGCATTGGGAAGGGTCTCCAATATCGTTCCGTCCATCTTGATCGTAGCTTCTTTGGCCAAACGATTTTCCCCTGCTGATTACATCTATTTCTGTATTTTGCCTTTTTCCGGACTCTAACAGTACATCGGGATCAATAATCCATTCGGTTATGGATCCAATGTTAAAATCCTTGGCCCGTTACTTGTTATCGCAACTGTATGTTCAAAGTGAGCCGACGGTTTTCCATCTCTTGTAACTACCGTCCAGCCATCGTCTAAAATATCTACTTTATAAGTTCCGAGGTTGATCATCGGTTCAATAGCAATGACCATCCCCTCGCGCAGCTTTACACCTCTTCCAGCTTTTCCATAATTTGGCACCTGGGGTTCTTCATGTAACTCTTTGCCTATTCCATGACCAACGAGGTCACGAACAACGGAAAATCCCCTTTTTTCAACGTAACTCTGGACAGCGTGACCGATATCGGATAAATGCGATCCGGGCTTTGCATGTTCTATAGCCTGTTCCAATGCCTCTTTTGTGGATTTGACAAGCTCTGAAACATCATCATCAACATCAGTTCCAATGATAAATGTTCTTGCCGCGTCACCATACCAACCGTTAAGCTTAACACCAATATCGACACTCAGTATCTGACCTTCTTGCAAAGGTGTAGCTGATGGAAACCCGTGAACAACCTGTTCATCTATAGACATACAACATGCTGTGGGAAACGGTTCAGTGCCGGTAGAGCCCTGTATTCCCTTAAATGCTGCATCCGCATTATGCTTTTCAATGTACTTTTCCACGGCATCATTAATCTCTGCCGTGGTAATTCCAGGTTTTGCCATGTCACCCGCAAGAGCCAGGCACTCGGCTACAATCCGGTTCGGCTTTACCATTTCTTCAATATCACGAGATGTTTTAAGTCTAATCATTATCCACACCGGAAATGATAAATGGTCTCGTGTTAAATAAACTCATTATTTTTTCTCTCTAAAGAGCCGGTCATTCAACATTGCAGGTTTTAGCTACAGCGCTTCTTCAACCCTTGCTTTTATCTCTTCTACCTTGCCGTCGCCATTCACTTGCAAAAGTTTACCGACGTTACTGTAATACTCCGATAATGGCGCGGTCTGGTCGTGATACACTCTTAACCTGTTCCTGATAACTTCTTCCTTATCGTCGTCACGCAATATGAGCTTTGTGCCATCATCGTCACAAACGCCTTCATCTTTCGGCGGGGCAAACATAATATTATAAACCCGTCCACATTCAGGACAACTTCGGCGCGATCCGAGACGTTTTACTACAATCTCATCGTCTATAGTAAGCTCGAGCGCTTTGTCAACCTCGAGATTGAGTTCTTCCATTAGCTTATCAAGGCCTTCCGCCTGCGGAACAGTCCTGGGAAACCCGTCAAATATAACAGCCTTGCCGCTCAGCTCTTTCATCTTCTCGCCAATCAAGCCAAGAATAACGCCATCTGGAACGAGTTCGCCTCGATCCATATATCCTTTGGCTGAAACACCCAGCTCAGTGCCTTCGCGAACTGCCGCGCGAAGAAGATCACCGGTTGATAACTGAATTGCCTCAAACCTGTCGATTAAAAACTGTGCCTGTGTTCCCTTCCCCACTCCTGGGGGACCCAGTAGTATTAACCGCATTGTTTCCTCGTTGTTAAACAATTTTCAGCGCTTACATGCGCCGCCGACCCCTAAGTCTTCCGGATTTCATAAGTCCGTCATAGTGGCGCATCAGTAAGTGTGAATCAACCTGCTGAAGCGTATCAAGTGCCACGCCGACAACAATCAGGAGACTTGTTCCGCCATAGAATGATGAAAGATTATATCCCACGTTTGTGTACTTGCTTATCAAAGTGGGAAAGACGGCAATAAACGCCAATGCTACTGAGCCCGGCAACGTTATTCTTGTAAGGATATTATCCAGAAATTCAGCCGTCTTTTTACCTGGTTTAACTCCGGGAATCATGCCCCCGTATTTCTTCAGGTTGGTTGCTACGTCAACCGGATTAAATGCTATAGCAGTGTAAAAATATGTGAAAAAGATGATTAATAAACTGTAAAATATTATATAAATCCAGCTATCCATCCTGAATGCTGTGCTTAACCAATCCTGCAAGCCCCCGGCTGGAAGAAAAGTTGATACTGTCTGCGGAAAAAACATGATTGTCTGCGCGAAAATTATCGGCATAACTCCGGCAGTATTGATACGTAACGGGATGTGAGTTGACTGTCCGCCATACATCTTTCTACCAACTACCCGCTTGGTATATTGCACTGTTATCCTGCGTTGTCCCTGGGTCAGCAGCACCACAGCCATTACTGTCAATACCATCACAGCAAGCAACACCAGCTCCATCATGATGCTTCTGATTCCCTGGCGCAAAAGTTGATATTCATCAAGGAACGCATAGGGGAACCGGTCAATAATACCAACAAAGATTATAAGACTGATCCCATTTCCAATCCCTCGCTCGTCTATCTGTTCACCAAGCCACATGATAAAAATTGTTCCGGCAGTCAGGGTGATCATTGTAAGCAGGTAGAATGGAATCCCCGGCGCAATGACTACTTTCTGTGTTCCGATCTGAATTCCTGCCAGGAATGCAGATACACCTACCGCCTGCATTATAGAAATGCCAACAGTTCCATAACGTGTCAGTTGGGTAATCTTCTTTCTTCCCTCATCGCCCTGCTGTTGTAAGCGGTGGAAATAAGGAACCACTGTAGCAAGCAATTGGATAATAATGGAAGCAGAAATGTAAGGCATAATTCCCAGCGCGAAAATCGTCGCCCGGCTCAGGTTGCCGCCTGCAAACAAGTCGTAAAGCCCAAACAAAGTGTTTGCCTGCTGCTCGAAAAACGTTCCTAATACGCCCGCATCTATACCCGGAACCGGTATGTGTCCACCGATCCGGTAAATGATAAAGATTGATAACGTAAAAATTATTCTTTTACGTAGCTCCGGAATCTTAAAAATATTTTGCAGCTTTTCCAGCATGACTTGTTTTAATCCTTAGGTACTTTTGGGTTGCCTAATTCTGCCTTAGGGATTTCTTTATATACTTGCGACGTTTGGGTGTCGGTCCCGGCACAGTAACTTTTCCGCCAGCCGCTTCAATTTTCTCTTTGGCACCCGAACTAACTGCCGAAATATCTATTTCTATAGCGCGTGAAACATCGCCTTCACCGAGCAGCTTGACAGGTCTGGCAGCGTTTGCTATCAAACCATTTTTTTCAAGAACCTCAGAATTAACAATCTTTACATCGTCACCAATTCTTGCTAAATCACGAATATTTATGATTTGAACTTCTTCCCGCCAGATATTTTTAAATCCTCTTTTCGGCAGCCGCCGTTGTATTGGCATCTGACCACCTTCAAACCAGCGTCTTCGTTTATATCCACTTCGTGATTGTTGACCCTTATGACCCTTTCCGGACGTTCCTCCTAATCCGCTGCCGGGTCCGCGCCCACGACGACGATTCTTTCTTACTGAGCCTTTAGCAGGTTTAAGATTGCTTAAATCCTTAGGCATAACAACATTCCTTTCATCCTTCAACAGGCTCTGTTCGTACCATGTGTGAAACCTTATAAATCATTCCACGAATATTGGGACTGTCAGAATGAATCACGCTATGGTTCAGTTTTTTCAAACCCAGCGCCGCTATTATTCTTTTTTGACGATATGAGCGGTGAATTTGACTCTTGATATATGTGATTTTAATTTTGCCTTCACTCATGCCTCAAACACCTCCCGGAAACTCTTTCCGCGCTTGAAGGCGACTTCCTGAATGCTCTCCATTTCTCCAAGCCCATTTATCGTAGCTTTTACCAGGTTATGAGGGTTTCTACTTCCAAGGCATTTGGTCAATACGTCACGCACTCCCAGACATTCCATCACAGCCCTGACAGCGCCACCGGCTATAACACCTGTACCGGGGGATGCCGGTTTGATAACGACTTTTGCAGCGCCAAATCTTCCCATGATAGCATGGGGAAGTGTAACACCAACCAACGGATAACGTTTCATTGCCCTCTTGGCAATTTCCGTCCCCTTGGTAATTGATTCAGCTACTTCACGCGCCTTCCCAAGTCCAATGCCAACCTTTCCCTTGCCGTCACCGACCACCACGATAGCATTGAAGGAGAAATTACGCCCTCCCTTTACCACCTTTGCTACCCGGTTAATATGGACGACTTTTTCGATTAATCCCAGATCCTCAGCACTCTTACGAGAATCATCACGATCGTTTTTTTGCCTTCGGCTCAAAAGACCAAGCCCCCTTTCCTGGCACCTTCAGCTAATGCTCGAACCCGTCCATGGTATCGAAGTCCATTTCGGTCAAATACCACTCGTTCAATTCCTCTCTCTTTCCCTACAGCCGCTATCGCCAAACCTACACGATAGGCTGTTGCCACTTTTCCAGATAAAACCGATTTGGCTTTTTTATCGTCCTTTTTCGGCACCGGCAGTGGATATTCATCTTTCTTAAGCACCCCGTCAAAAATACCAGTCAGGGCAACGCCCTTATCGTCGTCAATAAGTGTCGCTGAGATATGTTTCAGAGAACGTGTAATGACCAGTCGCGGACATATTGAACTTCCGGATATCTTTTTACGGATACGTTTTTTCCGTCTAAGCTGTGCAGCTTTTTTCCATGCTTCCTTAGTTGCCATTTTACTTACCCGCTGTCTTTCCGGCTTTTCGGCGAACCTGTTCGTTATTATACCGAATACCTTTACCTTTATAGGGTTCAGGGGGACGTATGCGGCGCATACGCGCGGCTACTTGCCCAACTAAAGCCTTATTAATACCAGAAATACGGATTGCAACGTTTTGGTTGTCCACCTGCTTCGATGTTCCGATATCAGACCATTTTGAAGGCGGAAAAATCTCAAATTTTATTTCTGGTGGCGGTCCCATCCAGACAGGATGAGAGTAGCCGACTCGCAAAAGAATGCCGTTGCCTTTGATCTCCGCATTGTATCCAACTCCTGCAATAAGCAGAATTTTCTCGAATCCCTTGCTGACGCCTTCAACCATATTAGCAAGCAAAGTACGCGATAGCCCATGCATGGATCGGTGTCGTCTTGTTTCACCAAGACTCAGAACGATTACCTCGCCATCGTTAAGCTTGAGTTCTACCTCAGGCTCAAAAACATGGCTCAGTCCACCAAGCGGTCCTTTTACATATACCTTTTGCCCATCGATTTTAACATCGACTTTGTCCGGAATTGGAACCGGCATTTTCCCTATTCGGGACATCGTTTACTAGCCTCCAGCCATGATGCGATAATTACGATTTTCATTTCCTACCAAATATGCATGATTACTTCGCCGCCAACATTTTCCCGCTTCGCTGCTTTCCCGGTCATCACTCCGCAAGGAGTGGATAAAACTGTGGTGCCTAAACCGTTACGAACGCGAGGAATGTTTCTAACCGAAACATAATGTCGTAATCCCGGGGTACTTACACGCTTTATCCCGGTAATAGCGGATTTGCCGTCACGGGAAAAACGTAGAAAAACACGCAAAATTCCCTGTCTGTCATCTTCAATATTTAAGAAGTCGTGAAGATAACCCTCCTTGATCAGGATTTTTGTGATTTCCTTTTTCATTTTCGATGACGGAATATCCACTTTCCTGTACCCGGCACGAATAGCGTTGCGTATCCGAGTTAAATAATCTGCAATTGGATCTGTTGTTGCCGACACTGTTACTTTCCTTAATCTCAGAAATTTGGGACCAGATAATAGAAATATTCAGAATATGTTATATGCTGACTTAATCTTCTTCTGGTTGTAATAAACTTCTCTATTTATCAATTCCCGGTTGATTACCAACTTGCTTTTGATACGCCGGGGATCATCCCGTTCAGAGCTAATTCCCTGAAACAAATGCGGCAAACTCCGAATTTACGAAGAAATGCCCTTGGGCGCCCACAACGAGTACAACGATTGTATGATCTAACTTTGAACTTTGGTTCGCGTTTCGATTTTGCAACTATTGATTTTTTTGCCATTATCTCTCCTCTAAGCCGCTTCTTCAACCGGCTGGGATTCACGCTTCCTGAACGGGCATCCGAGTTCGCTCAATAACGCCCGTCCTTCTTCATCATTACGAGCTGTAGTTACGATTGTAATATCCATTCCATGTATCTTCACAACTTTATCGTAATCTATTTCGGGAAATACTATCTGTTCTTTTATGCCCATAGAATAATTTCCGCGACCATCGAAAGAACGATCATTCAATCCTCTGAAGTCACGCACACGAGGTATGGCAAGACTGAACAATTTATCAAGGAACTCCCACATTCTTGCCCGACGAAGTGTCACACATGCTCCCACTTGCATTCCTTCACGTAATTTAAAATTACTGACGGATTTTTTTGCACGGGTGACTACTGGTTTTTGCCCGGCTATCGTCTCAAGCTCGCCTAATACGCTGTCCAGAAACTTTTGATCATTATGAGCATCGCCGATTCCAACATTAATTGTAACCTTAGAAACATTAGGAATCTGCATCACATTATGAAAATCAAAATGCTTTTTAAGCGAAGGAGCTACTTTTTCGCGATATGCAGTAAACATTCGCGGAATGTAATCATCAGGAGCTGGAATAGTCTTGATGTCCTTCTTGCTTTTTTTCGACTTGGAATCAGCTTTTGGGGATTTACCCTTTGATTTAGCTGTTTTTTCCTGTTTGGGATCTTTTGCCACGATTTTCCTACCCGATTATTTCCCCGGACACTTTTGCCACTCTTACTCGACGCTTCTTACCACTGTCAGTGTCGATCAGAATGTGTCCTATGCGCGTCGGTTCACCTGATTTTGGATCAATGACCTTCGCATTTGAAACATGTATTTTACCTTCGCGCTCAATTATACCACCGTGAGGTAGTTGTTGATTCGCTTTTGTATGCCGCTTGATAAAGTGAATTCCCTCAACGATGATCTTGTTCTCGCCTGGAAAGACCTTTAATACTTTGCCGCGTTTACCCTGGTCGTTGCCCGAAATCACCAGTACTTCATCACCTTTACGTATCTTGAAGCGGTGGCTGGCAACCCTTTTATTACGCCTGATCATAAGACCTCCGGGGCAAGACTTACAATTTTCATAAATTCTTTTTCACGTAACTCACGTGCAACCGGACCAAAAATACGTGTACCGCGCGGTTCAAGACGTTCGTCAATTATTACAGCCGCATTGTCATCAAAACGGACGTAACTCCCGTCTTTTCTACGCACCGCTTTTTTTGTACGAACAACAACTGCTCTTTGAATCGAACCCTTCTTGACCGCACTATTCGGAATCGCACTTTTAACGCTGCAAACAATTATATCTCCCAAGGAGGCATAGCGGCGACGAGTACCGCCCAGAATGCGAAAGCACTTGACCTTCTTGGCTCCCGTATTGTCAGCCACTATCAACATTGTCTCTTCCTGGATCACAATTTCCTCTTAAAATTCAGGTTATACCGCTTTGCGAACGATTTCCGTAACACGCCATCTTTTGGTTTTCGAGAACGGTCGCGATTCCATCACTTTTACAATATCACCCATTCCGCAATCATTATTTTCATCATGCGCATGGTATTTTTTTGATTTTGTAATAAACTTTTTATACAACGGATGCCGTATCCTGCGTGAAACCAGGACAGTTACCGTTTTATCCGCTTTGTCCGACACTATTGTGCCCGTGACTACTTTGCGGCTTCCTCTTGTTTTCATTGCTGTTCCTCAGCCTTGACCGTGATACTTAGCTTTTCATGAAGTAGTGTTTTCAGTCTTGCAACATGCCTTCGCGCGCTTCGTATTTTGATAGTATTTTCAAGCTGGTGACTGCCATGCTGGAATCTCAGATTTGCCAGTTCTTCCTCGGAGTCTGCCAACCGTCCTTTCAATTCTTCCAGTTCAAGGCCACGAAGTTCTTCCATATCCCGCATTGCTCAGACCTCCACTCTTCCAACAATTTTTGTTTTGATGGGAAGCTTATGTTGAGCAAGCCTTAAAGCTGATCGCGCAAGTTCCTCGCTCACTCCTCCCAATTCAAACATAATCCTTCCAGGCTTAACTACAGCAACCCAGTACTCAGGCGAACCCTTGCCTTTTCCCATGCGGACTTCAGCGGGTTTTTTAGTTACCGGTTTATCCGGAAATATCCTGATCCAGACATTACCGGTACGCTTAATATGACGTGTGATCGCAATTCTGGACGCCTCTATCTGTCGTGATGTAATCCATCCCGCATCAAGAGCCATTATTCCCCATTGACCGAATGAGATGGTATTGCCTTTTTTCGCAAAACCCCGTCTTCTGCCTCGTTGTACCTTTCGCCACTGAACACGCTTCGGTGCGAGCATAATTGTATCCTAAATACTTCCTGATTTCCTGAAAATTCTTATCTCAGTTTAATAACTGAAATGTACCATTTTTGTCTGTTTATCTAATGGGAAAGTTTACTCCCAAACCATCAATCTTTTGCCCGTTCAACTTTACCGAGAATTTCACCTTTACAAATCCAGACTTTGACTCCAATTGTACCATAGGTGGTTTGAGCAGTATGCATGGCATAGTCAATATCCGCCCTTATGGTATGCAGTGGAATCCGTCCTTCTTTATATGTTTCACTTCGACTCATCTCCGCGCCGCCAAGACGTCCCTTACATTGTATTTTGATGCCTTCAGCTCCCATTCGCATTGCTGATTGAATCGATCTTTTCATCGCGCGGCGAAAACTGACTCTTCCACGCAATTGATGGGATATTGACTCTGCCACAAGGGCAGCTTCGACTTCAGGACGCTTGATCTCAAAAACATTAAGTTGAACATCTTTTCCAGTAACACTTGCCAATTCAGCTTTTAATTTATCGACTTCCGAACCTTTACGTCCAATTATTATCCCCGGACGCGCAGTGTGGATTGAAACGGTAATCAGCTTAGGAGTTCTTTCAATCTCCACCTTTGATACCCCGGCATTCTGCAAACGCTTGCCCAGGTAACGACGCAACATCAAATCTTCAGCAAGCTTTTCAGCGAAAGCGCTCTCGTCAAACCAATTTGAATTCCAGGTCTTATTGACCTTAAGACGGAAACCAACCGGGTGTACTTTTTGACCCATTCTAAATTCCTTTTTCTCAGTCGCTCGCTTCAACCAGTATTGAGATATGGCATGTGCGTTTATTTATTCTTGTTGCACGCCCCATTGCACGAGGCTGCCAACGCTTCAGTGTTGGTCCTTCGTCAACCTTTATCTCGCTGATAACCGCCTCATTAACGTCAATACCGCGCGCGTCATCCTGCTCCATCAAATTCGCCAATGCACTGCGCAACAGTTTTTCTATGGGGAGAGCAGCATTTTGGGGAGAATGGGTTAAAACTCCTTGCGCCCATCCCGCAGACTTGCCACGGATCAAATCCGCTACAAGACGTGCTTTACGAGGAGCAACTCTCAAATGTCTTAATTTTGCTCGTGCTACCATTTAAACTCCATTTACGGCCTATCGAACTTTACCGGCACGTTCAGATTTTCTGCTGCCTGCATGACCTCGATAGGTTCGTGTCGGGGAAAACTCACCGAGTTTGTGACCTACCATGTTCTCAGTAATATAGACCGGAAAATGTTTCTTGCCATTGTGAACGGCAAGTGTTAATCCGACAAAATCAGGACTTATTGTAGATCGCCTTGACCAGGTCTTTATCACCTTTTTTGAACCACTTTGTTTCGCAAAGACGACCTTCTTCAACAGCTTTTCATCTATAAACGGACCCTTTTTCACTGAACGGGCCATGAGGTAGATCCTTTCAAACCAAATCAAACATTAACTTATATATTCCAATTGCTATTGTGATTTCCTGAATCAAACAACTTCAGATTGATCACATTCAATTCTTGTTGTCCTGGCTAATCTATTTAATAACTCTACGCTTTATGATGTACTTGTCGGACGCTTTTTTCTTCCGTGTTTTATATCCCTTGGTAGGCTTTCCCCAAGGTGTACACGGATGACGTCCACCGGACGCTTTCCCTTCGCCACCACCCATGGGGTGATCTACCGGATTCATTGCAACGCCACGCACATGGGGACGTTTGCCAAGCCATCTGCTCTTTCCGGCTTTACCGAAAGACACTTTCTCATGGTTTTCATTTCCAACGACACCGATTGTTGCCATGCAAATCTCCGGTACACGCCGCATTTCACTGGACGGCATACGCAATACCGCGAAACCTCCGTCCACAGCCATCAACTTTACAGAGGCGCCTGCACTCCTGGCTATCTGTCCACCCTTGCCTGGAGTCATTTCCACATTATGTACTTCGCTGCCCAGCGGGATTCGACTAAGAGGCATCGCATTGCCAACTTTGATCTCAACATCTTGCTTTCCGCTGCTAAGCTGATCACCCTCTGCTATGCCTTTAGGAGCAAGAATGTATCTTTTCTCGCCATCTGCATACACAAGCAGGGCAATGTTCGCGCTACGATTGGGATCGTATTCAATCGACTTTACGTGAGCAGGAATGCCGTACTTTTCACGTTTGAAATCTAATCGACGGTATTTGCGTTTATGCCCGCTACCCCGATGATAAGATGTGATCCGACCGTTATTATTCCTGCCACCGGAACTTGGTAGAGATTCGAGTAATCGTTTCTCCGGCTTGACATTACTTAAGTCACTTGAGTCAAGATTTGTTCTGAACCGTTGCCCAGGTGTAACTGGATTGTATTTTTTTAACATAATAATCTCGCGACATAGTCGTAGTTGGAAGAATTATGATACAGGCCGTGTTTCAGCCTGAATCCGTTCAACCGATTATACGTTTTCAAACAACTCGAGCGTTTCGCCCGGCATTAACGTTATGAACGCCTTCTTCCAAGATGGCCTTTTACCAACAAACCGTCCAAGCCGTTTTGTTTTTCCATGCATGGTTACAATGCGAATATTTTTTACTTTGACATCGAATATCTCCTGGATAGCACGCTTTAGCTCGATTTTATTCGCTATACGCGCCACTTCGAAGACATACGTATTTTGCAATTCCTGCATTTTAACTGATTTTTCAGTGAGCAAGGGCCGCTTAAGCAGCTTTCTCAGTCGTGCGCTTTCGTCCACCTAACACCTCTGAAATTGATTGCAGGGCGCTCGATTGTATCAGCAAAACCCTGTGATTTAACAAATCGTAAGTTGAAGCTTCTGACCCTACCCGCACATTACATTTTGCCAGATTGTTCGCCGAAAGAACAATATTCGGCTCATTACTGCCGGTAAGGATCAACACTTTGTTTTCCGACAGTTGCAAATTATCAAGGATATTAGAAATCTCTTTTGTGCTGGGCTTCTCTAATGAAAAATCTTCGATAATCCTGAGTGCATCTTCGCTTGCCCTGACAGAGAGTGCGCTTATTCGTGCAAGACGGTTAACCTTTTTGGATATCTTCATCACATAGGGATGAGGCAGAGGTCCAAATGTCGTGCCGCCGTGACGCCAGATCGGGCTACTGACAGTTCCAGCTCTCGCAGCTCCACGACCTTTTTGACGCCAGGGTTTTCTCCCGCCGCCAGCCACTGCTGACCTGTTCTTGGAAGAATGAGTGCCCTGCCGCATGTGCGCTCGCTGCGCCTTCACGGCAAGATACATAACGTGTTCATTCGGCTCTATTCCAAAAACAGTATCGTCAAGCTCTATCTCTGTTCCTGCTAATGCTCCGTCAGCTTTGTAAACCGGAAGTTTCATTTTAACCTTTCCTCTTGCAAAGTTCGACTATACTGTTTTTTGCACCAGGAACAGCTCCTTTTACCAAAACTAAATTACGATCCGCGATTATTTCTATAATTTGTAAATTCTTAACCGAAACAGTTGCATTGCCAAACCTGCCTGGCATTTTCTTACCCTTCCAGACCCTCGATGGTGTGGCACAAGCTCCAATAGACCCTGTCCCCCTGTAGATCTCATGAACACCATGTGATGCTTTACCACCGTGGAAACCATGACGTTTCATTACACCGGCAAAGCCTCGACCTTTGGAGCGACCCCTGACATCTATTATTTCACCTTCAGAAAACAGGTCGTTCACATTTACTTCCTGGCCAGCCTTATGTCCGGTCATACCGCGAAACTCCCGCAGTACTTTAAACGGCTTAACCCCGGCACCTGCGAAATGGCCCGCTTCAGGCTTATTGAGTCTTTTCTCGTTCTTTGGCAGAAAACCAAGCTGAAGAGCATCGTAATTGTCTGCACCGTCTGTGTTCTTTACCTGAACGACAGTGCAGGGACCTGCTTCTACAACAGTGACTGGAATTGAATTTCCATCACGGAATACAGAAGTCATCCCGATTTTTTTCCCTAATATGCCCGTTGCCATTATTCAAATCCTCATCAGGTTTTAATCTCAATGTCAACACCGGCTGGAAGCTCAAGTTTCATCAATGCATCGATTGTTTTGGGTGAAGAATTCAAAATATCGATTAATCTCTTATGGATACGAGTCTCAAATTGCTCACGCGATTTCTTGTCCACATGCGGGCTTTTCAGCACCGTCCAGACAGATCTTTTCGTGGGCAGTGGTATAGGACCCGAAACAACTGCTCCTGTTGACCGCGCAGTATGGATAATCTTCTGCGTGGACTTATCAATCAGGTTGTGGTCGTACGCTTTTAAACGTATCCGGATATTTTGTCCGGCCAACTTTGCCTCCAAGGGACTTGAATACTCAAGATTGTCAGTATTGAAATCAACTGATATAAATTACTTAATCTATTTTCAGGCTAATGTTTACTCAATAATTTTAGTAACAACTCCGGCGCCTACTGTTCTTCCGCCTTCACGGATAGCGAAACGAAGTTGTTCGTCCATCGCTATGGGTGTAATCAAATTTACCGTCATCTTGATATTGTCACC
>Ga0208648_1000270_pt1 | contig 55317 bp, 27 predicted proteins | sample AntAceMetag02UKL_FD_184772 | JGI IMG/M metagenome (GOLD analysis project Ga0208648, IMG submission 184772) | Saline lake microbial communities from Ace Lake, Antarctica - Antarctic Ace Lake Metagenome 02UKL (SPAdes) (version 2) | ecosystem: Environmental > Aquatic > Non-marine Saline and...
AAAAACCTGCGCTGGCTGCGTTTTACCACTCTTTATCCTCACTCCCTTGCGCAATTGCTCTACCTGCTCCTGCAGTAATTGTCCCTTCACAGCTACTTTGTAAACCTTTGCCAGTTTATAGCGAGGATGCATTATTTTATTAGCAAAATCTCCGTCACTGGTGAATAATAGCAGTCCTTCACTATTATAATCCAGTCTCCCTATCGCAAATAAATGTACTCCAAAATCCGGCAGTAATTCATAAACCATTTTCCTGCCAAAATCATCTCGCGTTGATACCAGGTAATTTTTCGGCTTATTTAGCATCAGATATATCTTATCAGCTATCACCTCTATCAACTTGCCATTATTACTCACTTTATCATTCTCTGAATCTATCATAGTTGCCAGATCGGTGGTCACCTCTCCATTTACTGCAATCCTGCCTTCACGCACCAGATCTTCTACCTGACGCCTCGATCCCAGATTACATCTCGCCAGGTATTTATTTATTCTTATCATTACTATTTTACCATTGCTCCAGGGTATTTTTCATTATCTCATTAAATAATTTCTCATAAATTGCTTCCTGGGCTTCTTCCTCTGAATGATATTCTGATTCCTCATTCGTCTCTGAATACACTTCAGATAATATCAGACTATCCTTCTCCCAGATAACTTCGCCAGTGGTCATATCTGTAAAATTCAATCGGAATAGCAGCTTCACGTTATATTCCTCTATTCCACTCTCATCATAGGTGTCTATCTTGCGGCTGTAATCCATTATCACGCCTTCCAGCATGCAATCTGGTGACAGGGATACCACCCTCAATCTGCCATCTGAATTATATTCCGAATTAAGATAAATCCATAATTCCTCTTCCAGTTCAAACTGGTCAGATTTATTTTCAAAACGCTCTATTGCTATCGTCTTCAAATGCGGTAAACTATTCGAATATACCGAATATGAACAGCTATTAACTATCATCAGCAATAATATCAATCCTATCATCAAATATTTATACATCTATAACCTCTAAATAATGTCTTTTTCTCTGATTACATCTCCTGTCAAGATATATCACTAACCCTTGTAAAACCTTACGAATGGTCTTGACCTCCGTAATGGTTGGCACTAATACTCTCTTTACTTCTTCAGCAACTCTTTTAACTGTTGCTTATAAAGATGCCTTATCTGTAAAAGATCATTCTCATATATCCCCTGCTTAAAATCTGGAAATGCCCAGTCCGCGGCGATATATCTTCCCTTTCTGTAAAACATCGTAATATCTGCATAGATCCCTTCACTCAAATATATCTTCTGATAATTATATTTTGCCGATGCCAGCACCAGTTTATCATAATCCAGATATCCTGGATCAAGGTTAACTTTTCGCTTACCTGATTCAGCTAATTCTTCTTCTATCTGATTAGTTGCCAGCTTGATCTCTGCCAGACTGCCCGGATTTATCAGCATACTATATGAATTAATACTCCTGAAAATCGGTTTTCCCATTTCGGGTTCATAGTAATCAGTGAGATCAAAAAAATATTCCTGGCTCTGATAATCGCCTATGCCCCAGCGCTCCTGCACCTTTTCCATTGCTTTGCGATACATATTGCGCTCATGATACAAAAATCCGATCACAAGTTTCACCTGCTGCACTTCCTGTGGTTTCATTTCTTCCTCCTCTGCCGGGCAAAATCATGTGCCTCTTCCAGAAGTATCTCCGGTACTCCAAACACCTTCTCGATCTGCTTAAACCAGTTGGCATCCATCCTCTTTTTCTTTATCCCGTCTCTACTCACTTCCCTGAAATAATTATTGTGAATATAAATCATCCCCTCGCGTTCCTGACGCGTTAAACAGATTCCATTCATCCCCGGTTGCTCAAAAGATTTCAGCCAGAACTTTAAAAATTCTTCCCGGTTGCAGACTCTATCTTTGAATGTATATCGCCTCTTTTTCTGTCTGCCATTAAAGGTTATCAAACTATATTTTACTCCATCATATTCAAGGATCACTCCACTGCTCTCTGTCCGGTAAACCTGCTGCCTTCGCCCGGATAATTGCAGCGGTGTCAGCAGCAGATAGCCCGGATCACACCACCAGTGGACTCCATCAAGCAGCACTACCAGTCCGCAATGGACATCTTTACCCCATTTCATATCTGCCGAAACAGGATAACAAATAAATCCTGAATTTGCCAGAATAGTCTCCAGAAAAAAAGTCAGCGAATAACAGGTGCCCCCTAATCCAAATTCCTGATATTCCTGCCAGATAGTATCAGGTAACCTGATTTCCACCTCACCATTACCAAATCTGCGCCCGTATTTGATCAATTTAGACACATTCTCATAGGGTATGGATCGAAAGGCTTGCAATACCTGGTTCAAACCATTGAAATCGGGTTTGATCTCCGCAATACCATGATGCGCCAGAAACTTCTCGGCAATTCTCCGGTATTGCTCTATCTCAAATACAGCTATTTCCAATTAAACTAATCCGCTAAAAAATCAAAGATATTTCCCAGCAAATTCGATTGACGCTTATAAAACTCCGTATATCCGCATCTCTCACAACTTATCGTGATAAATTTCTTATTCTGCAGATCAAACAACTTGGCAAGATAAGACCCGGTAGCCCGCATCTCATCCTTCACATAACTCGTATCCCCACACTTGGGACACACATAACTGATTAATTCTCTATCTTCCATCTATGCCTCCTCCTCTCCTCTTCCAATTTCAACCTGTTTCCTGTCAAGCACTTTGCCCCTCCCATCTAAGTGCATGTGCCCCGCCTGGTATTTCCAGGTGGGGCGCAGATAACGACCGATATCAACCAATCTCTGAAACAGAATTGCTGAGGTGAAAAACATCGATTGCTGCTGATAACTGCCGTAGTTCTTATTTTCATTGACAGGATAGTAATTAAATATAATTAGTGCTATTGGTTTAATGGTGATGGGTAAACAGCAATCGGTGAGGGAAGTTTTAAGAGGTGAACGGTTTTGAGTAATGGGAGTTTGGAAGTGTTTTTTTGCTATTGAAGATTTGTGAACAGAACGAATATTGTGAACTCAGTAATAAATATATAAAATATAAGAGCTTGGGACTATGTGAATAAGAAGTATTATGAACCTATTTACCTTAGTTATCACGAACATTTTCGGTTAACTATAATATATTATGTGAAGTTTTTTGTGAGAAACTGGTATTGATGTTAGTGGCAAGCAGGTTGCCGAAAAACTACATGAAGTAAAAAAGGAGAAATTCTATGCAATTATTACTCATCAAACAAATAGAAAGAAAATTAATCAATTTTTCGTTGATCATTACCATTGTTCTGATAATATCGGGATGTAGTAGTTCACGATATGTATGTTTTACTGCGGCAAACACAGGAATACCAGTTTTACTCAGTAAAATAGATCGCATCAATAATAATCAAGATCCTGGTCTTTGCGAAACAGTGAAGTATACCGATGATCAAATGATTTATGCCACAACATTATATCGAAAAAGAATAATTTCAGAAAACACAGTAATAACACATCTCGATTCAACAAATATTGATGCCAAAATTTTAAAGAACACACTGGGAGACAAGAACCTAAACGTTAATGTAATAGAATTAGAAGTAAATAATTTATGGAGTGGTGTGTATCTTCTTGTCTTTCTTGCTAAAGAAGAATACTATGTGAAGATGACTGCTATTTCACAAGAAGCCTCTGATTTAGTAAAAACTCCCATACTAAATAAGGAGTAAGCATCATGGAACATCTATGTAGAGTAAAAAAAATACGTAAATTAATCATGATATGTTCGTGCTTCTGTATTTGCTTGTTCATATGCGGATGTGCTGTTGGTAGTAAAAGTTTTGTCGAAGCACCTACTGTTCTGTATCCAGTGTCATTTTCTGGTTCTGTTAGAAATAATGATGGTAGTATTTTATATGAGGATGAGTTTGACGTAGTCGGAACATTTTACTATAAATATAAATCAGTTCATATGCTTATGGAAACTATTCCTTTGACGAAAGTAAAAATGGATATATCTCAAGAGTTAAACAGCCAGATAAAAGAGGTACATGGAGAAGCAATAATAAATTTGGAGATTCTTTGCTATAAAAACCCCTGGAATCAAAGTTCAGGATTTCTGAGTTTAGGAATCTTACCTGGATATTGTTCTGTTGAAGTTAAAGGAGATATTGTCAGACGAAAAGTTTTAAACGAGGAAATTCCTAATAGAGATAGAGGATGAAAACATGATGAAAATATTGATGATGATTATAAATGTAATAATAATTCTTATCTTATGTACAAGTTGTTCAGTAAATCCATTCCCATCAATAATTTGGCCAGAATTACAGGAATTAACGGAACAGCAGAAAGCAGTTAAGATAATTTTTAATAATCCGGATGATAACCTGAAATTGAAGAAAAATTGTGAAGTTGTAGATGTTGTATATTATTTTGTAGATGTTGTAGAAGGTTATACTGAAAGCCAATTACGTATACATGCGGTGAAAATGGAAGGCAACGTTGTTGAAATTATGGATATTGGTGGAATTTATACAACTATTAGAAACACTTCCTCTGGAAAATACATTACTATATCTACATCGTCGACATCTACCCATAAATATCAAGTAGCAATTATCTATAAATGTCCAGGAGATTGCTTTGAATAATAGCATTCTCATAACCATAAATATCAACTAGATATCCCGTATAATCGTGCCACCCATTCTCGGCTTGCATTCACAAGATCAACCACTTCCTACGTCTTATCTAATTGCCGATACCTGATTTTCGCACCAGCCGGCATTGTCCCGTTAAAACTGAATCTCACACTCTCTCCCGGATGATAAACCGCCTTATCAGTACTCAAATCCACCGAAAAATCACCCTCAGCAGAGCAGATATTGAACATACAAAATATTCCAATCAATAAGAACATAATTTTTCTTTAAGTCATATTATCTTCGGATCACTAATTTTATAGTTTCTTCAGTAGCCACCCCATATTCTCACCCAATATCTTCATTGTCCTGATCCCTTCCTCATCATCATTAACCTCTCCAGGAGCACGCCCGATCCCCATATTCCAGTAAACAGAACCCGGCACTATCATCTGATTGATAAAAAAGAGCTTATTGATAGCATCAAAAGCATTAACGCTCCCTGCCCGACGTACTGCTACGACAGCTGCTCCCACCTTGCGCTTGAACATATAGTCATTAGCGATCCCCACCAGTCCAGCCCGATCTATCAAAGCCTTGATCTCAGAACTCACATTACTGAAATACGTAGGAGAACCAATAATAATAGCATCAGCTTCCGCCATCTTACCAAGCAAATCATTCACCCCATCACCCTTTATGATGCACTTTCCATCCTTATTCTTAAAACACCCATAGCAGGCTTTACAACTCTTGATATCCATCCCGGCCAGCTCAATCAGCTCAGTCTCAATCCCCACATTCTCCATTTCCCCCAAAACGATCCGCGCCAATGCCGCAGTATTACCATCCTTCCGCGCACTTCCAACTATTGCAATAGCTCTCATAATATCTCCTTTTTATTAATTATTCTGTTAACAATGTAAACCCGGTTAACCCGGTAAACGTTTTTCTTTGTAATTTTGTTTCTCATTATTTTGATTTTTATTTCTTGCTTCTTTCCGTACTCGGTATAATCTTTCTGTGAATCCGCCTTTCTATTCAAAATCATCTGCCAATCCCTCTACATGGGTATTCAATAGGGCACAGGCTACTTTTATCAAAACTAATACCGCATTTGCTGAGTATTCGGGATATTGTTTCTTATCCGGGCGGTTTTTGATTATCCAGTCTGCCACATCATAAACCAGTTGTGCCATCTGGAAACTCATCATCTTGCGATATCCCCCCTGGTTTCCTAGCAGTTTTGACATGTTTCCTCCTAGAAAAATTATTCCTATAAGTCAACCCAACCTTTTTACAAATCTCAGTCAAACCCTTTATGTTATCAGCACAAGGTACTCCTTTTCCCGTTAACCAGGTTAACATTGTTAACGAAAAATTATCAAATCTTTCTGCAACTACACAAAATTATCAACTATCGTTAGATTTACTAATATCTGCTTATCCGGATAATTGTCCCAAAAACAGCAGAATTTTGCCTTATTTACCATTCCACTTCAATAACACGATATATAACAGATACTTATCCTTCTTAGATGTCACCAGGTGGAATAGAGGTTGAACAACAAAGCACGTAGTGACATTTTTATGTGAGATAGTGCTTTGTTGTTGTGGGTTATAGGCACTTGATGGGGTGAAATGGGGTGGGGTGGATGTGTTTTTATTCTTAAATAAGTGTACTATTTCAGGGTTGTAAGTGGGGTTTAACGTAGATCAAACTTTCCAGTTTGATCTTAAATTAAGGACTTAATCTGGAAAGATTAAGCTACAAGATTAAGCTAACTTTCTAAGATGTTTATTTATATTTTTATTACTCCCTCATCCTTCAGGAGGTGATCTGCGATGTCGTACATGTTGCTGACTTTGCCGATGGCGAGTTTTTCTGAGACGCCAAAGAAATTGAGGCAAGTGCCGCAGACGAGGATATCTGTACCACGATCTGCCAGGATTTTGAGATTAGGCAGGGAATCTGAGTCATTCAGGCAGAGATATACGCCTGAATTCATAAATAATAAGCGATTGGGGGGCGTATCCAGTTCTGTGAGGGTAAATGTGAAAGCTTTCATCAATTTTCTGCCCAGGTCGTCTGAGCCGATGCCGAGGCTGTCTGAACTGATGAACACTGTTTTTCCTGCTGTGCTGGCAGCTTCATTCTGCCTGGGTACTATGGTTTCTGCTTTTTTGATTGTGGCATAGATAGTGAAATCACCGATAGTTTCTTTGACCTGGTCAATTTTTTGACCGGATTTTTCGAGAAAACTGCTAATATTATCCCGGGCAGCTTTATTATCAACGAGAATTTCCAGTTTATCAAATCCTCCCTGTTCCAGGGCTTTTTTTGTTCTTAATACTGGCTTGGGGCAATCGAGTCCCCTGGCATCAATTACTTTTTTCATATTCTTTTCCTCCATCAGTAAATTTTATTAAGTAAATATTATCATATTTGATCTGGTTTTTATTGCAGATCAGTTTTATCTTAGCAGTATCTAACCCACGCACCAGCAGAGCAAAGCCGCATTCTGCAGAGATCTCGCGGGGAGTGGGGATAAGTTCGAAATCGAGTTTCAGCTCTTTAAATATATCTTCTGCTGCCATGGCAGAATGAGTGCTGTGAAAGGTGATCACTATCTGGAGGTTCATTTATGCAGATCCTTGAGCAGTTTGACGGCACTATCAATTTCAGCGGCAGTATTGAAGTAGCCGGGAGATAGGCGCAGAGTACCGCCCTGTTCGTAAGTGCCAAGCTGCTTATGGGCAGCGGGAGCACAGTGCATGCCCATGCGGCAGGCGATATCTGCTTTATCAAGTTCCCAGGCGAGATCAGAAATGCTATATCTGAGCGAAGTGAATGAGACCACACCTGCCTGCAAATTGGGATCAATAGGACTGTGGATAATGATATCGTCAATATTGGCAAGTTCCTGGAGTAATTGGCTGGTAAGTTGCAATTTTCTGGCAGCGATCGCATCAATTCCGGTATCGAGAATAAATTGCAGACTTACCTGCAATCCCGCCAGACCAGGAAGATTGGGAGTTCCTCCTTCCAGCAGGTCAGGCATTTCATCCGGCTGATATTCAGTGGAGCTGCGGCTGCCCGTGCCGCCTGGCATCAAGGATAACAACTCTATTTCTTCCGACACGTATAAACCTCCTGTGCCCATGGGACCCAGCAGACCTTTGTGACCAGGAAAACAGATGATGTCAAAATCAGCGGCATCAACCGGATTTGAGCCCAGCACCTGGGCAGCATCAAGGATCACGGGAATATCATATTTATGAGCCATCCGGGCAATTTTATTATAAGGCAGCAAATAGCCATTTACATTGGAAGCAGCAGTGAGGATGAGCAGATCAGGTTTTTGTTCAAGCTGGAAAAGCAGGTGCTGCCAGTCAATATCATAATCAATTATTTTAATGAAGTCAAGTGAGATATTCATTTGTGATTCCAGCTGACGCAGGGGTCGCATTACGGAATTGTGCTCAAAGGGTGAAGTGAGTACCTTGAACCCTGGTTTTACAATGCCTTTGAGGGCAATATTCAAAGCCTGGGTCGTATTCATCGTAAAGCAGATATTAGATGAATTATCGGTATTGAGTAGTTTTGCCAGCAGTTTGCGGGTTTGATAGATGATCCGGGAAGACTGCCGGGCAGTGGAATAAGAAGAGCGTCCTGCATTAGCCCCGATATCAGTGATAAATCTGCTGACAGTATCAGCCACACCCGGAGCTTTGGGGAAGCTTGTGGCAGCATTATCAAGATAGATCATTATAAAACCTCCAGTTTATCAATCAGCCTAATGCCAAACCGGAGGACAAATACGATTATAGCATTATAGCTGAAATTATTTCTTTATGACCAAACCTGCCAGGTCTGGGTTCCATTATTCAAAGTCACCTGCGATAATATTCAACCATAGTTAAATCTCCTTAAAAATCAGTTCCAAAAAACGCGCTTAAAGATGAGTTGTCCACTTTTTTATTATTGCCAGTTTTATAAGAGATATTTTTTTATCAGTCAGTTCAGGAGGTAGCATGATAAATATCATAGATAATAGTTTCATGACATCGCTGGTTGATCAATTACGCCATACAGGAACGGAACCGGCAGAATTCTATCGCATCACATTATTGATCTCGCAATTACTCACTTATGAAGCGCTTAAGGGTGAAGAATATGAGCATAAGGACATTCCCATGTGGACTGGGGATAAATATTCAGCTTCGGTTTTTGATCAGAAGAAAATAGTGATCATGCCCATTTTGAGAGCTGGAATTGGGATGCTGGATGGAGCAAGGCATCTGCTGCCTGCTGCTCAGGTGCAGATATTGGGAATGTTTCGCAATGAAGATACTTTGCAGCCCGTGTGGTATTATAATAAACTTCCTAAAGATATGAAAGATCAGCATGCGATCTTGATAGACCCGATGCTGGCAACAGGTGGAACCCTTGTGGATGCTGTGCTGGAGCTGAAGAAGCATAACTGCGAAAGAATTACTATTCTGGCAATAGTAGCATCACCGGAAGGGATTAAGCGGTTGGAAAAGGAAGCGCCGGGTGTGCAGGTATTTGTGGCAGCCAAAGATGATCATTTGAATGAAAATGGCTATATCCTGCCTGGTCTGGGAGATGCTGGAGACCGGATATTTAATACCTGATCGAATAATGAATAAAAATATTATGAAAAAAACTTTACAAAAAAAACTCTATTATCAAAGAGGCTCTATGTCGTCTGGACAATAAAGACATAAAAGAAGGAGGTAATAATGGCAGTAAAAATAAGTGATGCTTGTGTTGGATGCGGAGCATGCGTGGCAGTATGCCCAGTTGAAGCATTATCAATGGTTGATGACAAAGCAGTATGTGACGGAGATACATGTGTAGATTGTGGAGCATGCGTTAGTGAATGTCCCGTAGAGGCTATTACATTATAGCTTATTCCAATGCAAATGAAATGGAGCCGGCATCTGCCGGCTCTTTTTTTTTATCAACGAAAAACACTAAAGGCGCGAAAAGGAAAATAGAAGAATTTCTTTTTAGTGCTTTTAGCGTATTTCGTTGATGATTACTTCATTCCCAGGTAGAGTGACAGGAGTTTTAGGGTAGCTGATACGGCATTGATATGTGAGCGTTCATAGCCGTGTGATGCTGCCACTCCGGGACCTATCAAGCCATGACGAATATCATATCCGGCGCGTAATGATGCTTCCACATCACTGCCATAATAGGGATAAATATCCACCGCATAATCCAGCTTGTTATCTTCTGCCAGGTCAATCAGACGATTTGTGATTTCATAATCATAAGGTCCACCGGAATCCTTGGCACAAATGGAAACTACCAGTTCATCAGTGGAAAGATCATCTCCTACAGCCCCCATATCTACCGAGATCATTTCCGTGGTATCAGCAGGCAATCCGCTGCTGCCGCCATGACCCACTTCTTCGTAAGTAGTAAATAAGAGAGTCAGCTTTCGGGAAATCTTCAATTTACCTTCAATGATCATTTTAGCCAGCGCAAGTAGGATAGCTGCTGAGAGTTTATCATCCAGATGACGGGATTTAATAAAGCCGGATCCAGTTACCCTTGTACGGGGATCAAAGGAGACAAAATCTCCGGCAGAAATGCCCAGTTTTTGCGTATCTTCTACTGATTTCACGATCTCATCAATTACCAGTTCCACTGTGCTGTCATTCCTTTTTTCTGTGGACAGGTCTTTATTCACGTGGGCAGCAGGTTCGCAAAGGTGCATTGTTCCGGAATATTCTTTGCCTTTACGGGTATGAATGGTCACATTTTCATTTTCAATATTCTGAAAGGGGAAGCCGCCTATTGTGGTGAGACGCAGTCTGCCATTAGATTTTATGGCGCGAACCATACCGCCTAATGTGTCAATATGAGCTGCCAGCACCAGATGATCTTCTTCTCCACCTAATGTAACCAGCACAGAACCTTTATTGGTCTTTTGAGGTTCGCATCCCATATCGGTGAGGGTTTCCATCAGGTAATCCGTTACTTTGTGCGTGAAACCGGATGGACTAGGGATCGAACAGAGGGTTTTCATCTGCTCAACTGCATATTTAGTAAAAGAATTCATAATTTACCTCCATTAGTTTAAAGATTTGATGACAAGTAAAAAACGTCAATATTTATTGCAGGTAAGGCATAATCCCTGCTGTAATCGGTTGATTATGGTCGTCATTTGCGCCGCACCTGTGAGTACACCGGCGCTGCACATATGACTAATTAACTTCAATAATGCTTTTTATGGATAATAGGGATTTTTTAAATCTTTGCAACTGTTTTTTATCCTTAATTTCCAGAACAAATTCAATCTCTTCATGATCTCCCGAAAGCCGAGAAGAGCTGGTGAGAGTGGTGATCTTGTGTTTAGCAAGCAGTGAAGTGATCTCATAATTAAGCTTGGGACGAGGTCTGGCAATGATCTTTAATCTTGCTACCTGATAGTTATCAGGAGAATTTTTCTGCCAGTGCAGGTGCATCAATCTTTCAGGCTCTCTGAGGCAAAGCTGCTGAAATGCAGGATTTCCGCAATCCTTTTTATGCACACTTAAGCCTCTTCCCCGCGTGATATAGCCAATGATATCATCACCGGGCAGCGGAATACAACACCTGGCAAAATGCACCATCAGATTTTCCAGTCCTTCGATCTCAATAAAGGACTTTGATTCTTCACTGGAATACTCCCGATCTTGACCAGGTAAAGTCGCGCTTTCAGGGGGTTCTTTATCAGGCATAAGGATTTCCAGCACCTTATCCATCATCAGATTGCCCTGTCCCAGATCAGCAAAGAAGTTCTGAGCACCGGAATATTTCAATTTATGTGCCAGTTCTGTGATAACCTGATCATTGAGTTTCAGTTCATTCTTTTTCACTTCTTTTTCAAAAATACTCTTTCCCAGTGATACAGCATCTTCTAATTCCTGCCGTCTGAACCAGGCACGAACCCGCTGCCTTGCCCGGGGTGAACTAAGAATCTCGATCCAATCCCTGCCGGGTGTCACATTCCTGGCAGTTTTCACTTCCACCAGATCACCGTCATTTAATTGATATTTCAGTGGCACATGCTTGCCGTTAACCCGTGCAGACTGGCAATGCAGACCAACATCAGTGTGCACTGCAAAGGCAAAATCAAGCGGAGTTGAACCAATTGGCAGCTCTACATAATCATCATCAGGAGTTTTCACGATGATTTTATCGCGAAACAATTTATCCTTAAGTGCAGTGATAAATTCTTCCGGCTGTTCCTGCTGATAAAGTTTCAGCAGGTCACGCAGCCAGTTTACCTGATCATCAAAAGCCCTATCCAGTTTATTTGCAGAAGACGTATCAATACTCCTGAGATCGGCAAATTCCTTATATTTCCAGTGAGCTGCTGAGCCTTCTTCTGCAATCTGGTGCATTTCCTGAGTACGGATCTGGATCTCGATTTTCCGCCCTTCAGCAGATACTATCACCTGATGAAGTGACCTGTAACCATTAGGTTTCGGCTGGGTTATATAATCCTTATATGTATTGGGCAAAGGCTGGTAGTGAGTGTTTATTATGCCCAGAGCAGAAAAACAGTCTTCAATATTTTCTGTGATGATCCTGATTGCATAATAATCATTAATATCATTATAATTGAGATTATTCTGCACCTTTTTCCGGAATATTGACCAGAAATGTTTGCTGCGTCCTGTAACCTGGGCAGCAATTTTCTCAGCAGCCAATAATTCACTAACTTCAGCACAGAAATATTTGATAAATTCATCTCGGATAGACTTTTTATCTTTCACAACATGATGAAGTTCGCGATATATGGAGGGATAAAGGTATTTCAGGCAAAGATCTTCCAGTTCTCTTTTGATACTGATCAATCCAAATCTGTTTGCCAGGGGGACATATATCTCCAGAGTTTCCTGAGAGATATCTTTTTGCTTATGCTTGCTTAAATGCTCCAGGGTGCGCATATTATGCAGCCTGTCAGCAATTTTGATGAACACAACCCGCACGTCATTAGTAATCGCCAGCAGCAGTTTCCGATAGTTTTCCGCTTTCCGTTCAGATTTCCCGGTGGAGTATGGCAGATAGCCAATTTTTGTTACCGCATCCACCAAATATGCTATTTCTTCACCAAAATTTTCCGAAATAACCTCAGTGGTTATATCAGAATCTTCCACCACATCATGCAGAATACCGGCAATCACGGTTTGAGTATCAAATCCCAATTCAGCAATTATCACCGCAACCGTCAGCGGATGAATGATATAGCTTTCTCCAGATACCCGTTTCTGAGTCTGATGTGCCTCGTCAGCAAGCAATACAGCTTTTCGAATAGCTCCCAGATCAAGATGAGGGTTAGCAGATACCAGCACGGTACAAAAATTCTCTCTGCTGATTTCCTGATATTCCATATTTTATTATCCGGTTATCCCAGCCAATTTTGCCAGTTCATCCTTATCCCAGCTTGCTTCCAGCTTCACACCTAATCCTGTTGCCAGGCGATTGACGAAATTGAAATAGGATGCAGTTAAATTTATCAATAAAATCTGCTCATCAGTAAAACCAGCCTCCCTCAATTCCACTATATTGCTTTCCTGGATATTAAAAGGAGATATGGTCAATTGTCGGGCATATTCCAGCATCAATTTATCTGCTGTGGAAATCTGGGAGTTGGCATAATCTGCAGCAATCTGCCAGGCAAGATCAGCAGCTATCCCACTTCTGCGAAGAGCTTCGCAGTGATGCAATACTCAGTAACCGCACTTATTAGCAGCCGAAACAACAACTGCGATCATTTCCCGCTGACTTCTACTGAGCACTTCTTTCGCAAATACGATAGAGCGATACATTTGCAAATGTGCCTGCAGAGTTTCCGGTAAAAGACTATGGATTTTCAGTATATTTGCTACTTTGCCCTGTGGTCCGGATAATTGCTTATACAATTTTGCCAGTTTTTTATCTGCCTTTTCTTCTGAAATAACTTTTATAAATGCCATATTCACCTCAATGTCCAGCCACAATATTCAAAATTCAGAGTCAAGAAATATAACAAAATAATAATTTTACTTGCCTGCTTTTGACCAATTTGAAATATATCGAATTGACAGATAAAGCTGAAAATCAGTATCCAATAGGAGGAAATAGTGGCTGTATTTATTAAAAAACCTGTTCAGAAGCGAAGTGCTATGCAAAAATTATTGAAAAAGCAGATACCGGAGAATTTAGTAATAGAGATCAATAATTTAATGGCAGATAGACCGATCCTGGAAGTTTCTGCCTCAGAATTCAAGGCAATTTGTCAAAAATATGATGCTGTTACAATGGCCAAAAGTCAACGTCGTTTCATGGGCTATTATCACCTCTATCTACAGGAATGTCTTGAAGATAAGAAACTTACAGATCAGGAAATTGCTGAACTTGCCAGACTGCGTTTGCTGCTTGGTTTATCTGATCGAGTGATCAAGGAAATCCATTCCTCAGTAATTGAGAGACTTTTCAGCAAAGAAGTGGGTCGCAAATATAATGACGGAAATCTCAGTGATGAAGAGCAGATATTCCTGAATAAACTCAGCCAGAACCTGTTGCTTTCCAGAGAAAGAACAGACGAGATCATAGCCAAACAGGCAAGAATAAGGGTTGATGAAAAGCTGGATGAGATCATGGAAGATGGTAGAATAACCCCTGAGGAAGAAGAAGATTTTCGGGCATTAGTACAAAACCTGGGCTTAAGACCCGATATTGGAATGCAAACTCAGGAAATCTACGAAAAATACAAAATATACTGGCAATTAGAAAATGATCCTCTTCCATTAGTGACCACTGACATCCAGTTGAGAGACTCCGAGAAAGCCTGTTTTACTGCTCCCGGCAAATGGTACGAATCTAATATTAGTACACGGGTTAAGAATTTTAATACTCTTTCAGGTCAGATAAAGCTTCCAGGCGAGGAATCATGGCATACCGGTTATCCAGGAGAAGTGGAAGATCCTAATGAGAACTGGGAATTCATTGATACCGGCAAAATGATCCTGACCAATTTTCATTTGGTATTTGTTGGAAGAGAGGGAAGAAAATCTATTGATCTGAAAGATGTTATTAATTTCGTACCCTATTCAGATGGAATTCGTATTGAACGTGAAAATGGCATACCTGTAATTCTGGAATTACCCAAAAAAGCAGATTATCTGTCGGTTTTAATTAATAGAGTGATCGGCGAGATATAAACCTTAGGAGATATTACTTGAAATACAATATCAATCCGGCTGAAACTGCAGCCTGGCAGAAGCTTAATATCTATTTTCAGTCCATGAAAAATTTCGATCTTAAAAAAGAATTTGATCATGATCCTGATAGATTTCATAAATTCTCTCTTACCTGGAATGACCTGCTAATAGATTATTCCAAGAATCTGATAAATTCAGAAACAATGGAGTTATTGCATGATCTGGCTATCGAATGTCAGCTTGCTGATGCTATAAATGAGATGTTTTCCGGTGAACATATCAATGTGACTGAAAACCGGGCTGTGCTGCATACCGCCCTGCGAAATCAAAGCAAAGAGCCAGTATTTATTGATAGCAAAGATGTGATGCCTGCTATCAGAACTGAATTGGCTAAAATGAAACTATTCACGGACAAACTCCGTTCCGGAGAATGGCTGGGGTTCACAGGAAAAAAAATCACTAATGTAGTAAATATCGGCATTGGTGGAAGCGACCTGGGTCCTAAGATGGTCTGCGAGGCATTAAAATTTTACGGCTCATCAGACCTTGATGTGCACTTCGTTTCCAACGTGGATGGAACTCATATAGCAGAAACTCTCAAGGATCTTGATCCCGAAACCACACTGTTCATCATAGCTTCCAAAACATTTACTACTCAGGAAACCATGACCAATGCCCATACTGCCAGAGACTGGTTCCTTAGTAGTGGTGGAAAATCAGATAATATCAGCAGTCATTTTGTGGCTGTATCTACCAATGAAAGCGCAGTTTCAGATTTTGGCATTGATCCTGCCAACATGTTTGTATTCTGGAACTGGGTAGGGGGCAGATATTCACTCTGGTCTGCTATTGGTTTGCCCATAATGTGCTATGTTGGATATGATAATTTTAGTCAGCTGCTAAAGGGTGCCTGGCAGATGGATGAGCATTTCCGAAATGCTGAATTCTCTGCTAATATCCCCGTGATCTTAGCCCTGATCGGCATCTGGTATAATAATTTTTGGAGCGCTGATACTATTGCCATCCTGCCTTATGAGCAATATCTGCATCGTTTTGCTGCCTATCTGCAGCAGGGTGATATGGAGAGCAACGGCAAAGATTGCGACCGCAACGGGCAAAAGATCAATTATAATACCGGTCCCATCATCTGGGGTGAACCGGGAACTAACGGTCAGCACGCATTTTATCAATTGATCCATCAGGGAACCAGGCTCATACCCTGTGACTTTCTGGCTGGAGCTCAAACCAATAATCCTCTGGGAGATCATCATCAAAAACTGCTGGCAAATTTCTTTGCTCAAACAGAAGCCTTAATGAAAGGTAAAACTGCCGAAGAAGCTCGTCAGGAAATGATGCGCCAGGGAAAAACTGATGCTGAAATTGAAGCATTATTACCTTATAAAGCCTTTAAAGGTAATAAGCCCACAAATTCCATCCTTTATCAGAGACTCACCCCCAGAACCCTGGGTTCACTGATTGCCATGTATGAGCATAAGATTTTCGTTCAGGGTGTGATCTGGAATATCTACAGCTTTGATCAATGGGGCGTAGAATTGGGTAAACAGCTTGCCGGCAGGATTTTACCGGAATTATCCGGTAATGAAAAGATTAGTTCTCATGACGATTCCACCAATAGCCTGATAAATGCTTATAAATCAATGAGAACTAAAGCATGATCTGATAAAATATGATTATACGCTCAGCTCCCTGCACTCTGATACTGCCGGTACTGGGTTGGGTAGGCGGGTTGGTTGCCGGGCAGTTCTTTGAACTTTCAGCTGCTTTGCTGATTGCCGTTATCTCTATAAATATTATCATCCTTATCCTCTCAAAATATAATAATATTTTACTACTCCTATTAATTTTCTGGCTCGCTTTTTTTAGAATGGAACTGGCAGATATCAGACCTGCCCACCATCTTGACAATATTCTGAAACCAAGCCAGAAAGTAGAAACCAGATTAACAGGTATGATAAAAAGAGAAATCCGCAAAGATGAATATTCCGGTAATTACCTGGTAAAAGTCCTCAGCCTCGATGAACAAAAAGCCAGAGGCAATATCTACCTGAAAGCAGATAATTCTTTTTACTCAGGGGATAAGATACAGGGAACCGTTGTGCTGGAAAAACCAGAAGGCGCTCGAAATCCGGGACAGCCAGATAAGAGATCCTACTATCAATTGAAAGGGATCAGCGGGTTTGCTGAAGCTAAAATTTCTATGACCCGTGATACTGATCATCAGCCGGACTTGTTTTATCGATTGGCACATGCTATCGAAGACAGGCTCAATAAACGGCTGGGAAGTGCTGCCCCTTTTGCCCTGGCTGTCACTCTGGGAAAAACCTCAGCTACGAACTGGGATTTCCATAAGAATATCCGCAGAGCAGGACTTAGTCACCTCTTTGCTGTAAGCGGACTGCATGTGGGCATCATCGCCCTGATCATGTACAGCATATTAATGACCTTCTTTCCTTATAAAGCAACTCGCATCGCTATGATCATCATGCTGCTGATATATGGATTTTTGTGCCACTGGACTCCTTCCGTATCCCGCGCGATCATCATGCTGGGACTTTATACCCTGTGCCAATTGCTGGAAAGACCAGTTAATCTCAATCAAATATTGCTCCTGAGTCTTTTACTGATTACGCTTATTGCTCCATATCACCTGTTCTCCCCCGGCTTACAGCTCAGCTTTGCTGCCACACTGGTGATCATCAATCTTGCTTCGCTTATAGAGCTGCAGTTATTTTACAGACGACTGGTAATGAGGAATATAATGGCTGGCAGGATTTTACAGACAATATTACTCACTACTGCCATTATCCTGTTTATCTCACCCATCAGCCTGGCAAATTTCGGTACATTCTCTGCTAATGGTATTATCTGCATTATCCCGGCTTCCATTCTATTCAGTCTGCTTCTGCCACTCGCTTTCACACTCATCATCCTGCCCTGGGGATGGCAGCCATTTGCCCACAGCTTTAAATTCCTGCTTTACCTATTTTACAAATGGCTCGGGATTTCAGCGAATCTTCCATTCTATATGCAAAACTTCAAAATTGAGTTCTGGCAGACTGGCTTGATCTATCTTATGCTTTTGATGACAGCAGTCTGCTATAAAAACCGGAGTAAGATCAAAGCACTGATCTTTCTCTTGCTCATTCCCTGCATATTATTAATACCTTATATCCATTATGATAACAGAGATGAATTTAAGATCACCTGTATTGATTGCGGTCAGGGTGATCTAAGCTTTGTGGAACTGCCCTCCGGTGAAAAACTTCTCATAGATACCGGACCAAATGATCATCAACGGGGCACTGCCAGCACCAGTTTACTTCCCTGGCTCTCCCAAAGGGGTATTAGCGAGCTTAATTATGTAATAGTAACACATGCTCATGATGATCATTATGGCGGATTAGTGGCGATATTTGAAACTCTCAGAGTGAACGCCGTTGTCACTAGTGATCAGTTCTGGCAGGATCTTAATGATATTGAGCTGAAAACTGCCTTTGCCAGAGAAAAATCCCAGCTCATTACTATCTCTGATACCACCAGCCTCTGGCTGGGAAACACCAGATTACAATTCCTGCTCCCGGACTCATCATTTACTGCCAATAATCAGAACAATAAATCTCTGGTTATCAAGCTTTCTCACGATGATTTCTCCGCCTTATTTACCGGTGATATTGAAGAAGAAGCTGAAAACTGGCTTTTGACAAATTATTATGACCTGCTGGATAGTGATTTTTTGAAAGCTCCACATCATGGCAGTATTTCTTCTAATACAGTGGATTTCATCCAGGCAGTGAGTCCCAAAGTCTGCTTTATCCCTGCCGGAAAAAATAACAGGTTCCGCTTTCCTCATCAGATTGTAGTGCAACGCTATGATTTTCTTGATGATCATCTGGTGATAGCTGCCTATGATGGAGCCCTGGTGTTACATATTAGTGACACTAAAACGCTGTGCGAGATCATGCTCCGAGACACCACTTTCAGCATTGATAATTAGCCTAAAATAACCCCTTCCTAAAACCAAAGAAGAACAACTTAGCACTATCTAACAAAAAAATGTCAGTACGTGCTTTGTTGTTCCTCCTTGATGCCGGAAAAGGGGCTAACTTATTTGTTTTTATAGGTCTTATAGGTCACCTGGGATATATAGGGAGATTTATGGGTGATTTTGGGCTGGGAATAATTGCTGTTGCTAAAAATTATCAGTGTTGTAAAAAATGACCGGAAATAAAAGTGTCCTGATTTTGGGACAGTAAATAAGGGAAATTATGAGATCAATCAGGAATATTGGAATTATAGCACATGTGGATGCTGGCAAGACCACAATAACGGAACAGATGCTATATTTGACCGGTGAGTTACGCAAGCCTGGCAGTGTGGATAACGGGACGAGTGTGATGGACAATCTGAGCGTGGAGAAGGATCGCGGTATAACTGTTAAAGCAGCAGCTATTCAATTTGCATATGAGAATGCGCTTATCAATCTGATTGATACTCCCGGGCATGCTGATTTCATTGGAGAGGTGGAAAGGTCTTTATCCGGTCTGGATGGAGCGATCATAGTTCTTTCTGCTGCTGAAGGTATTGAAGCACAAACCCCCTTATTATGGCATTTCCTGCAGCTCCTCAAAATTCCTGCGATTATCTTTATCAATAAAATTGACCGCATGAATTCTGATGTGGAGAAAGTGATAGAAAATATCAATCAGGAACTTACTGACCGCATCATTGTGATGCAGAAGCCCGTGCTGGAAGCAAAACCGGAAGCAAGCATAGAGTCCTGGCAGACAGACAATACAGAAACTATCTGTGAGCAGGATGATGAGCTTATAATGAAATATCTGGAAGGGATAGAAATTTCGGATGCGGAATTAGATAACAGTTTAAAGAAATCTTGCCAGGCAGGTAAACTGTATCCGGTGCTGATGGGCGCTGCCAAAAACGGAGTGGGGATAAAAAAGCTACTTGATGGTATAGTCAACTATCTTCCAGAGCCAGAGATTTTTGAAAAAACCACTAAATTTTCCGGTAGGATATTTAAGATAAGCTTCCATCCAACTCTGGGTAAATTGTGCTATATAAGGGTATTTAATGGCAACCTGAAACCGCGTGACATTTTATTCAATGCCACTCGCGATGTTGAGGAAAAGGTGAATGCCGTATTTGTGTCCAAAACCAGGTCTCCTCAGATGACAGATGAATTGCAGGCAGGAGAAGTAGGAATTGTCACTGGATTAAAAACATCTCAGACCGGAGACTATCTGGGCGTTCTGCCGTCAGAGATTACTCCGGAGCTGACGGTTTCACCCTTTATGGTCCAGATAAATGCTGAAAACCCCAGCTATTATTCAGCTTTGGCAGAAGCACTTGCTATTCTGAACATCGAAGAGCCTAATCTTGATTTCAATTGGGATAAAGAAGAACGACATTTGAGCCTTAAGGTGATGGGTTATATCCATATCCAGATTTTGGAGCAAACTATAAAAGACAGGTTCAATATAGATGCAAAACTTTCTGATCCGGAAATAATCTATAAAGAGACACCTTTACGCATTGCTGAAGGTTATGATGAATATACCATGCCCAAACCCTGCTGGGCAATTGTGAGATTTAAAATTATGCCAGGAGCAAGGGGCAGCGGAGTTGTTTATAATTCTATAGTTTCTGTTGATAAGATCGCAGTAAAATATCAGAAAGAAGTCCGTCGCGCCATTCACGGAGCACTGGATCAGGGTATATTAGGCTGGGAAGTTACTGATATTATCATCACCCTCACCTACGGCGAAGATCATGAGATCCACAGTCGTCCCGGTAATTTTGCTATTGCCACTAATATTGCACTCATGAAAGCACTTGAAAAAAGTAAAACAACTCTTCTGGAACCGATCCTTTCTATCAGCATTACCATAGCAGAAGAACTAAGCGGAAAGATCATGAGTGATATCCTGATGATGCGGGGCAGCTATGAGCCGCCAGTAAGCAAAAACGGCTATGCAATGATCAAAGGCAAAGTCCCGGCTGCTACTTCTGCTGATTACCAGATAGCATTAAGTTCTATTTCCGGGGGTAAATCAGCGTTTCAGACGAGTTTTTATGGCTATGAGGCATGTGATATAGATTTAGGAAGAACGAGGTCCTATAAAGGAGTGAACCCTCTTGACCGGGCGAAGTATATCCTCAAGATGAGGGGAGCGGTGACGGAGGGGAAGATTTGAATCCGCCAAAGGCGGACAAGTTTTGAATTTTGAATGGGAATGTAATGTAAGAATAAAGAGGATTTGAGCAACGAACAAGTACTAACAAAACGAAGTGGAGAGATAGCAAAATTATATTTATTGCTTTTTTACACCGTAGGAGTTAAGTAATTGTAGTAATATTCTATCCCATGGGCACCCTTTACCCCATAGGGGTTATTTAACCGGATAATGGGGATAAATTTCCTGATACATATCCCCTACAGGGAAAATCTTTTTGTCGGGTTGTGTTTTTTTCTACAAATAGCAAACTCCTACGGAGTAAAAATTAGAGATGGAATTTTAGTTTTATAGATTTATCAAGCAATTTTTTAATCGAATGAGAGTAGTCCTCATCTTTGCTGCACCTTTGGGTACACTGTTGCTGCCCATTTGACTTAGATGGGTTTAGGATAATATGAATGTAATCCAGAGCTGGAAGCTCTGGGTACTTAGAATTCAGACCAGGGATGGTCTGTATACGCAAAAAGAGAAGAGCCGGAACTAGTTCCGGCTCTTTGATCTCTCTCTCTCACTCGATAATTACTGCTCCAGGATCTTCACCTCAATCCTTCGATTCTTAGCTCTACCTTCAAAGGTATCATTAGAAGCGATTGGATTTGCAGCGCCATATCCTGTAGCGATCAGTCTATCTTCGGAAATACCAGCTGAGATGAGGTATGAAACCACAGCTTCAGCGCGTTTTTGCGAAAGGTCAATATTATCATTTTTATTACCGGTATTATCAGTATAACCACAAACTTCGAGTTTCATTTTGGGATTAGCGATCATCTGAGCAGCAAGTTTGTTCAGAGATGGGTAAGATTCTCTGGAGAGAATGGCATTACCAGATTCAAAGTAGATATTTTCCAGGATACCGGTTTTCATACTTTCGACTTCCAGGATCTTAATTTCGATACGGCGGTTTTTCTCTCTACCTTCCTTAGTGTCATTAGGAGCTATAGGATTAGCTTCACCATAGCCTTTTGCCTGTAAGACAGTGGGATCAATACCCTTTTCAATCAGGTAGTCCACCACAGCCTGAGCTCTTTTCTGGGAAAGCGTGAGATTATTGTTTTCATTTCCGACGTTATCAGTATAGGCAGCAATTTCGATCTTAACGGCAGGATTATCAAGCAATAATTCAGCGAGCATATCAAGACATGCTTCACTGTAAGAATTGATTGATGCTTTACCCGTTGCGAAGCCAACACATCCCAGGACGCCTTCTTTGATCGAGCCACTTTCGAGTATCTTGAGCTCAATACGACGATTCTTAGCGCGTCCTTCTTCAGTTTTGTTTGTAGCAATTGGATAATCATATCCATAACCTACGGCAAGAACATTATCCGCAGAAATACCTTTATTCACGATATAATCTTTAACCGCTTCAGCACGATAGAGAGCAAGATTTTTATTGTACTGTTCACCACCAGTATCATCAGAATGTCCCGCGATCTCAATCTTTGTATCACCATATTCTGCCAATACAGCGGCGACATTATCAAGAGTTTGATATGATTCGGGTCTAATTACGGCGCTATCATAATCAAAATTAATACTGAAGCGTGAGAAATCAAGCTTTGTGAGCATGATATTGAAATCATTAATATCTCCCTCACCAATATCTATATAGCCTTTTTCTACGAAATAGTCATCGGCATTTACCAGATATTCATAAGTTTCATTTTTTTCAAGATAGACTTCATAATATCCGTCAGCATCTGTTATCAATGATTCAGAATAGTCTTCATCACCCACAATTCTCCAATCCATCCGGGCAGAGACAGGTTTTCCCATCTCATCCATCAGGTTACCTGATATCTGAACTATCGTGACCTCTTCTATGATCTCTGGTTCAATATAAGTTGTATCTACAATCGTCTCATAGATAACAACTGGCTCCGGAGCTGGTCTTTGTTCATCATCCCAGGGACGGAATACAAATGAGAACTGGTGAGTATCGCTAAAGAGTTCGTCATATTCCTCATTTATAAATGCGTAATTAAATTCTATCCAGCGTATTTTGATTCCAAATCCTGCCGTGAAGTGACCGTTCCTTAAACCCAATCTGAGCCCACCCTTAGTGTTATTCAGGAAACTATCTTCTTCATAAACAGGCATGATCCAGTTCCAGTATTCAGCACCAAGTGCAAGCCCTAAATCTTCACCGGATTCACCATTCAGATCAGCTACAACAGTAAGATATTCATAAGGCATCCAGGCAGTTCCAATATTATACTGCATTGGCACTGCTTCTCCAGCTATCTCAGATGAATATAGATCACGCAGCATCAAAGCAAGTCTCAGGTTGTATTTTGTGATCATATAACCAAATCCCAGATCCATACCAAAACCGGTTTCAGTATCTTCATCTATAGTTGAGAGATAATATTTGAGTGTAATACCGGCATCTACGGCTTTAAAACTATTAGCATAACTGAGAGCGATGTTGTTTTCACTGCTGTCAAAATCACCAGTAAATTGATTATTTACATCATAACCTTCTATGTCATTCACACCAGCACTCATCAAGCTAAGGGCAAGAACACCAAAATCAAATTTTTGCCCGAGAGCAAAATAATTAAGGTCACGATCGAGTCCGAGATCATTCATGGTAGTAGCAAATTCATAGGTGTTCAGTAAATTCAAGTTTGCCGGATTCCAGTAAGCGGCATTGATATTATCTATACTGGCAGTAACAGCACCGCCCATACCCATAGCTTTGGCATCAGTACCCATTCTCATATAAGAGGCAGCGTGATTATTATCAGCAAAAAGCAACCAGGAAACCATCAGGATAACAAAGATAATTATTGTTGTCTTTTTCATCATGTACCCCCTTAATCCTTTATTACCAGTTTGACGACGCTCTCCAGGGCTTTTGCCCCATAGTCATCTTTTCCGGTTACGTGCGCGAAATACACACCACGAGCCAGCTTAGTACCGGCAGTGGAGCCATTCCATCCTTTAGTATAGCCCATCCAGTTAATCTCATTCGCCCCTCGTCCATGGAAGTCCTCTGAGCACACTTTCCTGCCGGCAAAATCATATATCTCGATCGATACATCAGCAAGTGGAGTCACGGTATTGATCACAAAATTTGTACCAGTAGATGTACTAAAAGGATTAGGATAGCAGTGAATATCATCGCTACCCTCGTAAATTACAGTTACCTTGAATACTGCCGTGGAATCTGACAACAGGTCAGAGGCAGTAATTTCAAAGCTATTTTCGCCAGTCCAATTAGGCAATCCATAGAAAGTAGCTGTTTTAAGATCAGGCAGGAAAGTAAATGGAATGATCTGAATATCAGGATCACTTGTATCAGTAGTATTTACAATATCAATAGTAACCTCAGTAGCCACGTTATTATCTACATCAGTGATATAATCATTGAAATCAACATCAAGCTGGCTATTTGTAGCCACCTGGAAATCATTAACAAAGGAGATCGCCGGTGCATCATTAACAGGATCAATCCATACGAAGAAAGTATCACGAACTGAATACATGAATCTATCCCAGCAAACAACCTTTACGGGCCATTGCTGCGTAGTGTATTCATCCTGCATGGATATGATATGCAGGCTGTCATTATCAATAGTAACAGCAAAATCCAGCGATGCAGATGCTACACTGAATTGCAGTTCACTTTGAGGAGTGTTATCGAAGAAGAAATCTTGCAGACCGACACTGACAGTCTGGAAATCTTCAATTAAACCCTGATCTTGCAAAGGAATTGCCAGAGTTGGGAAATCATTATTTATCACACCATCAAATACAGTGGGGAAGAATGGAGCTGGAGCATGGAATTCAAATTCATCGAGCTCCACGACAGCCTGTTCATATTCAGTAGATATATATTTAAATTCCAGATTTACCATGGCTCCGGTTCCAATGATTGACTGAGTGGTATCTGGCAGATCATAATTGATGAAAGTTTCACGGAACGAAAAGTGATTACCCGATCTTGCAAATCGTGTGGTATCTATAATAGTCCCATCAAAGTTAAACCCTAAAAATTCCAGGATTTCAGGATCAAAGAGTAACCAGAACTCGAAACCAAATACTTCCCAATTTTCTATCAATAGATTTACATTAACCGGCAAATCAAAATCTTCACCGGGTTCCAGACCATCAAGGTTTGGCAAGGTGATAACAACATCTCCGGTAAGTGGTGGGAATTCAGCAGTTAACAGGGTGAAATTAACAATATCGGTTCTGGAATCAATTCCATCAGAAACACGGAAGAGAACATTTTCATTAACACCCCACGTATCATCTACGATAGTGATAGTGAGACCATCTATGATAAATTCATCAATATAATCATTACCTTCATAGGTTAGGGTGAGGGAATCTCCATCCACATCATAGATATACTCAGAGAAATCAAATGTTTCCACCGAATCCTCAATGGCGATAATGAAAGCAGGTAAATTGATCACTGGAGCATCGTTTACTGACTGGACAACAATTAAAACGGAATCAGTATCAGTAAGTCTGGAAAAATTATCATCAACAGTAAATTGGAGAGTTTCCTCACCATGCCAGTTAAGATCTCCCAGAATAGTTATGGCTAGTCCATCAATGATCACCAACATGTTTTCATTACCTGTTACAGTAAGAGTAAGAGGGTTATTATCAACATCATCTACAAAGCTGGTGAAATCAATTGTCAGTGGAGTATCCTCTAATGCCTCAAACTGATCCGGTAATTCGATAGTCGGGGCATCATTGATCGGAAGAACAACAACCCTCATATTATCATTATCACTATATTGAGGATCACTGACAGAGAATTCGATCATACCAAAGCCAGTCCAATCAGTCAGGGCAGAAATCGTAACATTAAGACTATCGATCTCTACAGTAAGAGAATCATCCAGTCCACCTACTTCAACCAGTATAAGATCAGAATAATTATTATCAACATCAGAGATATAATCTGAGAAATCCAGCGTAATTGACCCACCTTCATTAACGTTTACGCTTTCAGGCAGGTTAATAACGGGTGCATCATTCACAGGAGTAACTACTACCAGCACATCATCAGAATCCTGAAGTCTGGCACCATCCTCGAAAACGGTGAAGGTAATTGTTTCATTGCCATACCAGTTGGCATTAGTCGAGAATAAAACATTCAATTCAGTAATACCTACTATGATATTCGTATTTCCAGAGACCATAAGCGAAAGGTCATCAATTGGAGTATCAACATCAGAGATATATGAGAGGAAATCTCTTTCATGAGTATTATCCTCATTAAATCTGAATTGGTCTGGTAAATTGATATCTGGAGCATCATTAATGGGGGTAACGATCACATTCACTATATCATCATCAGTAGCACGAGTTAGATCGTCACTTACAATGAAAGTGATATCTTCATTACCATTCCAGTTTGCTCCGGCACTAAATGTTACCATAAATTGATCAATATTTACATTAATATTAACAGCATTCTGTGAAGAAAGCACAAGATTATCACCGTCAACATCATTTATAAATGGTTCAAAATTAACTTCTAAACTTAGATCTTCACCAAAAGTATATGTCGCGGGTAAATCAATAGTAGGAGCATCATTTACAGAAGCAATGATAAGATCAACATTATCTGAGCTAATTCCCCCAGCATTATCATCAACCTGGAAGCCAATATTGACCGTTCCATTAAAGTTAAGGGCTGGTGTAAATGTTACCTGAGTACCCGAAACATTGATGCCCACATTAGGATAGGTTCCCACGGCAGTAATAGTAATATCTCCAATGAGATTATCTATCAGAGTAATATATTCAGTAAAATCTTCGACTAAAGGTGTATCTTCCACAGCATTAAAGGCAGCAGGCAGATTAAATATTGGCGGGTCATTGACTGGTGTAACAGTTACAGGTGCATTTTCAGAAGCATATAACTCACCATCAGCAACAGTAAATTCATGGGGTTCAGAGCCAAACCAGTTTTCATTAGAAATAAAAGTTACCTGATAAGCATTTACAATGGTCTGAATATTATCACCTTCAGAAACATTAATTAAGAGATCTTCTGAATCAATATCTGAGATATAAGGCGTGAAATCTACAACCAATTGTCCATCTTCAGCAAAAGTGAACCCCTCATCAGGCACATTAATCTGGGGAGGATCATTCACGGGAGTAACTACTACCAGCACATCATCAGAATCAAGTAATCTTCCGGTCGTCTGGTCACTTACATAGAAAGTGACCGTTTCTGCACCAAACCAGTCAGGATTTCCTATGATATGTACTTCCAGTGGATCTTCAACACCGTAAGTAATATTCAGATTTTGAGTAGCATCATGGAAGATCGTGATCTCATCATTATCGCCATCACTGGCATAATTACTGAAATCTGAGATATATTCAACATCTTCCATTAGATCAAATTGATCAGGAAGAACGATTACCGGTGCGTCATTAACAGGAGCTACATTTACCACAAAACCATCAGATGCTGTTAAGCTATCTATGTCAGTGGCAGTAATTATAATACCCGCCTGTCCAAACCAGTCATCCAGAGACGAGATAGTAAGGATAGTACCATTTATTTGCGCAATCACCTGAGCCGGGTCAAACTGGGCAGAATAAACCAGATCATCACCATCCTGATCGAAGAAATATTGCTCAAGGTCAACATTGAAATCAGCAAAATCCTCAAGTTTATCAATATCTGGAATATCAAGAATTACTACAGGTGGATAATTAACTGAAATAACAGTTATCAGAGTAGAATCAGCTACCATAAGTCCGGCGCTATCGGTAGCATAAAAGAATATAGTTTTTTCACCAAACCAGTTTTGCTCCGGAGTGAGAGTTACGCTGCCATCAACTATAGAAATATTGAAAACCATATCGCCTGGTTCCAGATAGGAATAAACCAGGTAATCAGTAACAACTTCATTGAGTTCAGGATCGGTATCATAATCAGCAAATACATTGTTTAAATTTATGGAGTTATCGGTGCTATTTTCCATTATTTCAAGATCTAGCAGAGGATTTTGAACATAAGGTGGTGTATTAACTGGAGTAATATAGACCATCACAGTATCAATACCAATTGCTCTACCCATCCCATCATTTACAGAATATACCAGAGCATCATTTCCATTCCAATTTGATAAAGCCGATAAAGTTACAATTGTGCCGTTAATTTCAGAGAACACAAATTCCGAGAAATTAACAAGGTTAACAGTGAGAATATCCTGATCAACATCAAAGATGAACTGATTGAAATCAACTATTAGATCATTATTTTCAGGGAATGTGAATCCATCATCAGGAAGATCTATCACAGGAGTATCATTAACCGGGGTTACTACAACGATGAAGGCCTGTTCCAAGTAAATTAATCCATCATTAACTGAAATGGTAAATTGTTCTTCACCGAACCAATCCTGAGCAGCAGTAAATGTTGCAATGTTATTCACAAATACTACATCAATATTGGGTTCAGCAGCATTTGCATACAGGTTGATAAATAGAGAGTCACTATCAATATCAGATACATATCCACTTCCGAGATTGAAATCAACTAGCAGAGATTCATCTTCCTGGAATGAGAAACCTTCATAAGGAAGGTTAATTACAGGAGCATCATTTACGGGATTAAAAGTGACAGTAGTTATATCCGAATTATAATAGTCATATCCGGGAGCATAAATCGTGAAGGTGATAACTTCTGAACCAAACCAGTCCTCTACCGCAGAAAAAGTGACCTGATTAGTGAGAGAATCAATTTCTACGATAACATTATCGTTTCCTTCGGCAGATAAATTAACCTGAATATTGTAATCATTATAAATGTATTGATTGAAATCTATAGTTTGTGAGGAATCCTCATTGAATGAGAAGAGATCAGGTAAGTAGATAACTGGCATTATAGTATCATCGGTAATGATAATATCTACTAAATCAAACGAAGTAGCGCGATCTTGACCATCATCTACCGTGAAAGTGATTCTTTCTACGCCCAACCATTCATTAGTGATAAATGTGACCATCAGACCATTAATTTCAATACCGATATTCTGATTCCCTGAATGTGTGAGAATAAGATCATCTCCATCAAGATCAAAGACATAATTTACAAAATTGACATTATAATTCTGATTAGGATTGAAGACAAATTCCAGAGGCAGATTGATCTGAGGTGGATCATTTACGGGGATCACACTTACATCAACAACATCGAAACCAGAGAATTCACCATCAAAAACTGTAAAAGTCATAGTCTCAAAACCATACCAGTTGTAATCAGGATTGAAAGTAACCATCAACTGATCAATATTAACGAAAATATTCTCATTGCCGGTAACTGATAATGAAAGTGAATCGCTGTCATCAGTGATATACTGATCAAAATCAAGCTCCAAAGGCTGGTCTTCATAAAAAGAAATTACTGGTGGCAGATCAATGAGCGGAGGATCATTAATCGGTATAACAAAAACTTCAGTTGTATCTGATGCAATTGCTCTACCCTGATTATCATCCACGGTGAAAGTGAGGATCTCTGAACCAAACCAGTCTGGTATTGCACTGAATGTAACTATGAGTTGATCAATATCTATCAGTACATTCATATTGCCGGATACCGAAAGAGTAATAGTATCCAGATCAATGTCATTTATATAGGGAGCAAAATCAACCATTAAAGATTCGTCTTCATGCAATGTGTAAGAATCATCTATATCAATAGTAGGCGGATCATTAACAGGACTAACAATAACATCCACATTATCATCTGCCATAAGAGTTTCATCATATACAGTGAATGTGATCATCTCAGAACCATTCCAATCTGGCAGAGGGATAAATTCAACTATAAGTCCATTGATATTTACCTGAATATTTACACCTTCTGCAATAAGGGTTAGAGAATCACTATCTACATCATATACGTAATCCATTGCCTCAAAATCGACTATAAGATTTTCATCTTCAACTATTTCAAAGTAATCTGGTAATTGAATTACCGGACTATCAGGAACAGAAATAACATTGATTGTGACTGCATCAGTATCCGAAAGTCCGGCAGTATCGATAACCGTGAATGTTATTAATTCTGAACCAAACCAGTTACCAGGAGCAGTTACATTATAAACAGCAAAGGCAATGGTCTCAAAATTCAGGTCAATATTACCAGAAAAAGATATTGATAAATCAATATCATCCACATCAATGACATAATCGGAAATATCAAGAATCAGAGATTCATCTTCATAAAAGCTGTATTCTTCCTGGGGGATATTAATTACAGGTGCATCATTTTGTGGTTCAACAACGATCTCAACAAAGTCGTTATCAGTTAAGCGTGAAACCCCATCTGAAACAACGAAATTCAAAACTTCCGAACCATTCCAGTTATTAAGTGGTATCAGAGTTACAAAGAAGCCATCAATATCAGCATAGATATTATCATTATCCATTACTGAAAGGACAAGTTGATCACTATCAATATCAGAGATATATTGGGTTAGATCAATAGTTTCCTCAACATCTTCAGTCATGATAAATTGATCAAAAGGAATTTCGATCACTGGAGGATCATTCACGGAATTAACAGTTACCAGGACTTCTTGAGTATTGGTAGCGCCATAAATATCTGTAGCCTCGAAAGTCACTGTTTCTGAGCCAAACCAGTTTGCAGCGGCAGAGAATTGAACTACCAGCCCGGCAATATCAATAATGATATTTTCTGTTTGGAAGACAGTGAGATCATCAATGGCATCACCTTCTGGATCAGAAATATATGTATCAAAATATTCAATTAAATCACTATCTTCATCAAAACTGAATCCCAGAGGAGGGAATTGAAATTGAGGTGGATCATTTTCCGGCAAGACAGTAATTTCAACCAGGGTCTCATCACCAATAAGTGAACCATCTGATGCCTGATAAGTAAATTGATCATTACCAAAGAAATTAAGATCAGGTTGATAACTAAACGAGCCATCACTATTAAATTCCAAAACACCATTTACTGCATTGTTAACTAATATTGCCGTTAAATCAAGCCCATCCGGATCATAATCATTAGCCAGAACTCCATTATCAGCACTTACTTCAAGAAGCATGTCTTCATTGACATTATAGGCATCCTGCACAGAAACAGGGGGCAGATCAGCAGGAGCATAGAGCTGGTAAGGATCATAAAGCGAACCAGCAGCAGAGTTATCAGCGAAATAGATCGGGTAATCTCCTTCGCAATCATAAACCACATCTGCAGCAGCATCATAGATCATAAATGTAATAAGTTCCTGATCACCAGATTCGGCATTACTGCGAACAGTAAGATACCACATAGCATAAGGACCTACCTGGTCCCAGACAGCAATTGCCCGGCAATCATCTACACCGCCGGGTCCAAATGCTGCCAGAATGTTATCGGGATTTTCGTTATTAAACTCTTGCCCATATAAGGAAACCTCAGTGTATACCTGCATATTGTACTGATTACCAGTCATAGGAGTCCATAGTGGTGGATCAGCGAATACCAGGCAGGTAAGTACTAAAGCTAAAGCAAATAATAATATTTTTTGTTTATACATCCCGTACCTCCAAATTTATTTTTTTTTTCATTTTCATTCCTTTTAATAATTCACTTATACTTTTTTATAATAATTTTATGTGTGTCCGGACTGCCGCAGCAGCCCGGACAATCTGGTGAATGATTATTTGATCATCACCATTTTACGGGTCGCTGAAAATTGAGAAGAATTAAGCGAATAGAAATAGATGCCACTGGCAACCTGATTTCCATTATCATCTGTACCGTCCCAGATGACGCTATGTGATCCAGCTTCCCTTGGTTCTCTCACGAGAGCCTTTATCTTCTCTCCTCTCAAATTGAAGATATTTATGGTCACGAAATCCTGAGCAGCTAATTCGAATGAAATAGTGGTAACAGGATTAAACGGATTTGGATAGTTTTGGTTGAGAACATTTGCGGTAACAATTTGATCATCCTCTTCATCAACAGGATAGAAAGCAGCCTGGAAAGGTTCAAATGGGGTACCGATTTTAGTATCAGCCTGGAATGAGATCATATCGAGGCAGGTACTTTCACAATTATTTTCGTCTATAAGGCGAATATAAAGAGGGTCACCGGTAGTAATACCTACGATAGTGAAGTACCAAAATCCCTGTTCAAGATATGAGCTTTCCTGCCAGATACCATGAGCACGGCAAATTCCTTCAGCATCAAAGATACCCATTGCTCTATCATCTGCCCACTCATAGATTTCATTATCATACTGAGCACTAAGCATCAGGATCATATTATCCGAAGTACCAGATAAGATTTCCCATTCTGCAGGAGAATTATCTGGCATTGATTGAGCATGACCATTTCTATCTCTTGTAATCAATGGATAAAGTGGGTATATCAGAATATCAGGGTTAGTCATTTGAACTTTGTATCCTATTCCCGGTGCCATTATCTTCAAATCACCAAACCAGATACCGCTGCCTACTTCCGGGAAATATTCAGCAGACTGGGTTTGATTTTTTACAATATGAACATTATCCAGTATTGAATTTAAAGCAGAAGTTAAAGAATCTTCAGTGGGAGGATAATATCCTATCCAATTCCAATCTGCTATCATCTCAATCGGAGTGTCAGACATTATCCGGTTTCCCGTAAGAGAGAATACAGAGACCGAATCATCAACGTTAACCAGGTATCCACCGCCATCTATAATAAATTCCAGATCTCCAAACCATCCAGGGATTTCTGGATAATAATCAGCAGTTTGTGTTTGATATTTAACAGTATTTACATTTTCGCCAAGTGTATCACTGAATACATATTCCAGTGAATAGTCTTCAGGCTGGACATAAAATGAGATCCAGTTCCAGTTTGTCATAAGGCTCATCGTTTGAGTTATATTGTAAGTTACATCAACCATGAAAGTATCTGTAACAGAGGCACGAGTGACATTATCATCGGCAGTAACAATAACCTCAGAAACTCCATTCCAGTTGATGATAGAAGATATGGTAAGAATTCCATCTAATTCAGTAACGCTAATTTGCTCGTCATTAAAATCAACCTGATAAGTTAACATATCTCCATCGACATCATAGAAATGAGGTGAAAGATCAATATCAAAATCAGAGAAATTGATTTCAACAAACTGGTCAGGAATAGGAACTAAGACAACAGGTGCATCATTTACGGGAATAATCTCGAAGTTTACAAGATCAGAAGCATTTTCCCCATAAGTATCCGTAACAGTGAAAGTGATATCCTCATCACCATTCCAGTCAGGATCAGGAGCTGTGACTACTGCAAAATGAGTTACTGGATCAATATCAACCAGTAAATCCGTATTACCGGAATATTGCCAGGTCAGAGTTTCATCTTCATCATCCACATCATTTACATAGTAATCAAGATCAATGGTATTGAAGAGATTCCCTTCCTGGACCTGTTGATCAGGAATCTGGAAAGCGAAATATGGTGGATCATTAACAGGATTAACTACTACATTAACAGTATCTGTGACTACAAAACGACGCGATTCATCTGCAAGTGAGAAAGTGATAACTTCAGTTCCAAACCAGTTCAAGTCAGCAGAGAAAGTGACAATTGTGCCGTTAATAACTACGATAACATTTTCACCGTCAGCAGATGTCAACGTAAGATTTGCTAGATCAGTATCTACATCAAAGACATAACCCATATCTATAAAATCAAGGATCAAAATAGTATCTTCATCAAAGGTGAATTCTTCGGGAAGAAGAAGCATAGGAGGATCATTAACAGCAGAAATAGTCAAAATAAATGTATCCTCTGCAGTAAGTCTATTGATCCCGTCATCTGCTGTAACTGTAATATTCACTGATCCATTAAGATTAGGAACAGAGTAGAAATAGAGTAGATTATCCTGTATATCGAGTGTTACTATTGTGTCACTGGCTACTGCTTCATAAGAGAGAACATCACCATCAATATCATCAAAATACAGGTCGAGATCAATACTGTAAGTATCGAAGTCTTCAAGTTTACTCTGATTAGGAATTGGAGCTGCAACATAAGGAGGATCGTTGAGTGGATTAACAGTAACCTGGAAAGTATCAGCAATTGCAGCTCTAACTACTTGATCGGAGATATGAATAACAACCTCAGTATCTCCCGTCCAGTCATTTACAGAATTAATCTGCATCAAAGAACCATTAAGCGTCACTGTGAGGTGATCACTGATATAATCAGCGTAGAAATATAACTGACTGTTATCAACATCAGCATAATTCGGAGCCATATCATACTGGTAAGGCTCAAAGTCTTCATCAAAAAAGAGATCTTCTAATGGAGTTATTATGACTGGTGGATCATTAACCGGCATAATCAAAACGTGGAATGTATCAGTAACAGTAGCTCTACCCATTTGATCATCTGCTGTGATATATGCATCGAAGGATCCAAACCAATTTTCGATAGCTGTTATTGTCATAATATTATCTTCAATAATAATCACACCACCAGGATCAGAGACCTGAGCTGAATAAACCAGGGGATCTCCATCTATATCAAAGAAATTAGAATCAAGATTAACTGGATCAGAGACAGTATCTTCATCGATAGTGATATCTCCTAATGGAACCTGAACAACAGGAGGATCATTAACTGGGTCAATAAACACATCGAAAGTATCGGTAACCACTGCTCTATTTTGCAGATCATTGGCAATAACTTCGATCGTAGTAGTTCCATACCAGTTATCAAGAGAATTTAGATTAAGGAAATTCTGGTTTATGCTGGCTGAAATATCATCTTCATTATAGTTTACATAATAGGTAAGATTCTGGTCAACGTCATTGAAATGATAGTCCAGATCAATATCAAAGGCTACGAAGTCTTCCTGCAGATACAAATCTTCAAGAGGAATAATTAATTCGGGAGGATCATTTACAGGAGTAACAACAAGATCAAACTGATCTGAGACAGATAACCTGTTGATTTCATCGCTGGCAGTTACTTCAATAGTTGTAGTACCAAACCAGTCAGAAACTGCTGATAATTCCAGAACAGCTCCAATCAAGTTAATATTGACTTCTTCTGATACGAAATCGACGCTATAAGTAAGCGGGTCTCCGTCAACATCAATAAAATATCCGGTAAAATCAATCTGGAAAGTAGCAAAGTCCTCTGCTTTAGTAACATCATTGAAATATGTAACTATTTCTGGAGGATTATTGACAGGCTGAACAATGACATCAAAGGTATCGCTGACAGTTACCCGATCATTTCCATCTTGAGCAGTAACGGTAACCGAGGTTGTTCCATTCCAGTTAGTTTCAGGTTCAAAATACAGCATATTTGAGATAATATCCACATTAATAGCAGTATTTTCAAAAGAAGCTGCATATTCCAGAATATCACCATCTACATCATCAAAATAATAATCCAAGTCAAGACTATGAGTACCAGAATCTTCCAGAATATACTGATCAGGGATAGGAGTTACAGTTGGCGGGTCATTAACCGGCAGTACAATAACATCAACAGAATCGGATGAATTTTCTGGTCCATTGATATTGGAAACTTCAAAGGTGATCTGTTCCTGACCATTCCAGTCCGGATAAGCCCCAAACGTGACAACAAATTCATTTATTTCAACTGTGATATAGTTTGCATTTTGGTAAGTTAGTTGAATATCGAAATTATCAGGATTGCTTATATAGGGAGCAAAATTAACAGGAAGAGATTCATCTTCATCAAAAGTGAAGTTTTGAGGTAATATAATAGTTAATTCATCTGCCTGTGGAAGAACAATAACCTGAACCTGGTCAGAATTAGTGAATTCTTCATCAGAAATACTGAAAGTAACAAGCTCTTGACCATTCCAGTTTTCTACATTAGAAAAACTAACCATCAAACCCACAATATCGATCAAGACATTGGTATTACCAGTAGCTTCAAGAAAAAGACTATCGCTGTCAACATCAGTAACATACTGAGAAAAATCTACATCTAAGATATTATCTTCATAAAATTCAAAGGTTTCTGGTAAAGCAATAACCGGTTCATCATTAACAGGGGCAATATAAACCCAGAAATCATCAGTTACAGTAACTCTATTTCCATCACTGGCAGTAACAGAAACTTCTGTATCGCCAGATTTATTTAAACGTGAATAAATTGTGAGAGTATTTTGATCAATAGAAGCATTTATAAGGTCTATATCATACTCAACGTCATAACTAAGAGAATCATCATAGTCAACAAAGTGCTGGTTTAAATCAATAACTATTGCTTCAAAATCCTCATCAACATATTGATCGTCTATCGGAACATCTACATACGGTGGATCATTAACAGGCTGGACAATTACATCGAATTGATCAACTGCCGGATCATTACCAGGGATGTTATCTGAGGCGTAAACGGTTACGTTAGCTGTACCATACCAGTTAAATACAGAGCTAATAGCAAGAATGCTGTCATTTACAGTAATGCCAATCTGGTTATCGTTAAAATCAACTGAATATGTAATGGGATCATCTTCCGGGTCACTAAAATGAGTGCTTAGATCAAGATCAAAAGGCAGGAAATCCTCATTCACGTTTTGATCATCAACAGGTGAAGCAAGAACAGGAGGATCATTAACAGGATTCACTTGAACAGTAAGGGTATCGTTAGTTGTTAAACGACCGAATTCATCCTGTGCAGTTACCGTAACATCAACTGAGCCATTCCATTGAGGAAGAGAAGCAATCGTCATGATTTCTCCAACAATATCAACAATTATAGAATTATTCTCATTTAAAGAAGCAGAGAATAATAGTGTGTCATTATCAACGTCAATAAAGTGATCATAGAGATTAATATCGAATGCTGGGAATGCTTCTTCTAATATATAGTCAGGAATCTCCAAATATACATAAGGGGGATCATTAACGGGAGTTACAATTACATCAAAAGAATCAGAGACATCATTAAAAAGGTCTGCCGCAGTAACAGTAACCGTGGAAGTACCATACCAGTCAGCAATTGGTTGGAAATAAAGGAAATCATTATCAATCCAGACATTCAAATCATTAGACTCGAAATCAACTGAAAAATCAAGTGGATCGTTATCGTAATCTACAAAGTAATAATTAAGGTTTCTGGCAATTTGGTCATCATCTTCGTTCATATATGTATCAGGAAGATCGACCAGTAATATGGGAGGATCATTTTCTTCCAGAACTGTGATCTGGAAAGTATCAGATGCTATGAGACGGTTATAATCATCCTGCGCAGTAATAGTCACGTCAGTAATCCCATGCCAGTTTTCTACAGAAGAAATAGTCATGATATTTTCATCAATTGCAATAGTGACATGATTAAAATCATAATTAGCAGAAAAATGAAGATCATCTCCGTCAACATCAATGAAATGATCATCAAGGTCAGTTATCTGATCTTCGAAGTCTTCTATAAGCTCGATATCCGGCAAAGGTAAGATTACTTCTGGAGCGTCATTTACTGGATTAACTGTGATAAAAACTGTGTCATAAACAGTGTATTCCAGATCTTCTGCTGTAAAAACAACAGTTTCTGAGCCGTTCCAATTCTCCTGGAATGTGGAAATTGTTACATTTGCCAAGCTGTCTATGACAATATTTAGATTGATGTTATCCAAAACATTGTATTCAAGAGAATCGCCTTCAATATCTGAGAAGGCAAAATCAAGGTTTATGTGATTGTCCACTGTATCTTCATTGAAATTGAAATCGGCAATCGGATTTTCTACATAGGGTGGATCATTAACTGGGGTAACTTCAATTTGAACAATATCACTATCGATCAATCTGACAGGACTGTCATTGATTGTAAATGTGATATTTTCGATACCATTAAAATTTAGTTCAGGTGTGAAAGTGACATAAAAACCAACAATATCAACATCAACATGTACATTGCCACTAAAATTTAAAACAAGTTCAGTATTATCACTATCGTAAATATATTGCGTGAAATCCACTCCATAGACAGTGTCTTCTGGGAAAATGAAACTATCTGGTAAATTAATAATCGGCGGATCGTTAACATTCTGAACCTGGATTTCCACAACAGCAATATTGGTTTGATACACACCATCAGTAGCATAATATTCAAAGAAATCGCTACCGAAATAATTTGGATATGGTCGATAAGTAAATGAGCCGTTATCAATTAATGTAAGATAACCATGGCTAACATCTTGATCCAAAACTACCTCGAATTCATCAATATAAACCTGCGAAATGAAATCATTTATTAATACTCCTGATGCTGGCAATATAGTTAAAAGTGAATCTTCATAAGCTCCATAGAAATCATCTATTACATAAGGAATCGTGAGCAGGAAAGCACTATTATAGGAGCCAATAATAGTATTATCTGCAAACATTGAGCTTTCACGGCAATCCAGAACTTGATCACTATCTGCATCATAGACTTTATAAGTAATGAGCTCAGTATCAGGTTCTGCATTACTTACGATAGTCATGTACCAGAGCTGAAACTGGTTGTATTCATTCCAATACGCAATAGCACGACAATCTGTAACGCCACCTGGTCCAAAGGCAGCAACGATGTTATCTGGATTTGAGTTTGTGAAATATTGAGCCATGAATTCTACCTGAGAATAGACTTGCATACTATACTGAGTACCAGGAATTATTTCCCAATCTGGTATTTCAGCAGACACATTCACGCACAAAATCATGATAACACTAAGAACAACAATTTTTAACATCTTCATTTTAATAAACCCCCTCGAACGAGTTATTTTCATCTGGTTTCATTTGGCTCTTCATTTGGCTGATAGCCTTTGCAGGCTATCAGCCATTTACTTAATTATTTTAAGATGATCAATTTACGGTGTAATGAAGTTTCACCAGATTTGAGATAATAGAAATACAAACCTGCAGAAACCGAATTACCAAACTTATCAGTCCCATCCCACTCAATAGTATGGAATCCAGCTTCCTGAACCTCATTAACAATATCACACACCTTTTGTCCTCTTATATTATAGAGGGACAATTTGACATCTCCTGAAACGGGTAAACCATACCTTATGCAGGTATTAAAATCTCTCTCTCCTGATTTTAGATTAAATGGATTGGGGTAGTTCTGGTTTAATGAATAACTGGAAGGAACATCAAGATCTTCGTTGCCTTCAGTTATAAGGAATTCTACAGTAAGCAGATTATAAGGATCACCTAATTTGCTATCTGAATCAAAGATCAACTCATAATCACTTATATATTCATTGCCTTCTGCATCATAATAAGCAAAGTGAAGAGGTTCATTTTCCAAATTACCAACGACAGTGAAATACCAGAAACCGCAATCTAATTGAGGTACATATTGCCAGTAACCATTGCTTCTACAATTACCATCAAGATCAAATACGGCACATGAAATATCATTCAGTGGCAGAATATTGCCAGAAGGAGTTGTCATCTGTGCCATTACGATCATATTGTTTTCAGTACCCGGCATTATTTCCCAGCGCCTGTTTAACGTATTGTCAGTGCTGTTATTTGAATCCTGACTATCATCCCGGTGCTTCTGCCTTGTGAATATCTCAGGATAAGTTAAAGTATCAGGACTTGCTAATTTTACTTTGTAACCAACTCCTGCCTGCATTACGTCAAGATCTCCAAGCCAAATATTCCATTCTGGATAGTAATCAGCGGAATGCTGCTGATCTTTAACAGTTTCCACATTATCCAGGATAGTTGCCAGGGCACTATTCAAACTGTCAGGAGTTTGTGGATAATAAGCTATCCAGTTCCAATCCTCAGTCATCTCAATTGGAGTAGCAACTGGAATAACAGAACCAATAACTGTGAAATCCTGGAATTCCTGGTTCATCTGAACCAGATAACCCTGACCATCGGTAACATATTCCAAATCACCCATCCAATCATTATATTCAGGAATATATTGAGCTGATTGGGTCTGATATTTAACTACATTAACATTATCATCTAAAGGACCAAAGACACCACTTAAGCTTGTATCTTCAGGATGAATATAGAATGATATCCAGTTCCAGTTTTCAATCAAATCAAGCACCTGATTACCACCCATAGCAACAAAGACCATGAAAGTATCACTAACTGCTGAACGATACATACCATCTTCAGCAGTTACCACTACCTCGGTTGTGCCATACCAGTTAAGTATTGAGGATATTGTCAGCCATTCCTGGTTGATCATTGCTGAAATCTGGAAAGTTTCATAATCTACTATATAGGTTAATTCATTATCCACATCCTGGAAGTAATCACTAAGATCGACATCGAATGGATCAAAATCTTCTATAAGATAATAATCAGGTATTTCCTGAACTAACACGGGATCATCGTTAACTGAATTTACAATAACATTCACGCTATCAGTAGCAATTAACCTTGTCTGCATATCATCTACAGTGAAATAGATAACTTCATTTCCATACCAGTTTTCTGGTACTGAGAAAGTTACTACCAGTTGATCGATACTGATATTGATATTAATATTACCTTCTGCAGTCAGTTCTAATTCCGGTGAATCGACATCGGAAATGTATGATGCAAAGTCTTCGATCAATTGCGAATCTTCATTAAAGGTGAAGAAATCTGGTAATACAATCTCCGGGGGATCATTAACATTGATCACTTCGATTGTAACGGTAACTGCAGGAGAATTTACTTCTCCATCATAAGCCATATAATCAAAGAAATCATAACCAACAAATCCCGCATCAGGCGTATAAATAAATGCACCTGAAGCCTGCAGATCCAAATTACCGTGTTGTACATCACCGTTCGGTGCTAGAACAGCAGTTAATAACTCTGGATAATTATCATCAGAATCGTTAACAAGAACACCATTTATCGCACCTACAACAAGAATCTCATCTTCCAGTACAGAATAGTTTTCTGGATAAGCAACTGGAGTTTGATTATCGTAAGATGAAACACTCACTATAGTATCATCCGTATCTGTTCCACCCTGATCATCAGTTACGATTAGAGTAACATTGGTAGTTCCTGTTGGGAAGGTAGCAGAAACAATTTCACCTTCCATTGACTCTCTATTTCTGTCTCTGGATGCAATGCCGGTTTCCCAGCTCCACAACCAGGAAACTATCTCACCATCAAGATCATATGAGCCGCTACCATCGAGCGTAATAACTGCAGTATCAGTAGTATCAGCAATCCCATTATAAGGGTCACCAGCATCAGCTACAGGATTATCATTAACAGAATTGATTGTAATATAAGCATAAGTAATATCTGAATAAACCTGACCATCAAAGGCAACATAAGTAAATTGATCACTTCCGAAATAATTCAATTGAGAAGTATATTCAAATGAACCATCAGAATTTAAACTAATTGAACCATACGTAGTGCCTTCATCCAATATTGCGGTTAGTATTTCTGGATAACCGTCATCACTGTCATTAGCAAGAACACCCTGAGCAGAAAGCACTGTGAGAACAACATCTTCATCAGTTTCATATTGATCCATCTCGGTAACAGGTATCTGATTATTATATGCAGCTATTCCCACCAGGGCTGTATCTGTATCAATTGCACCTTCTGAATCAGTTATTGTAAGAGTTACTATTGTAGTATTAACTGGGAAGCTTGCAGAAACAATTTCACCATTAGCGGATCCTCCAGACCATGTCCATAGGTAACTAACAATGGAATTTTCAGCATCAAAACTTCCTGAAGCATCCAAAGTGATCACTGCGGAATCAGTCTCATCGGCCTGGGCATTATAGGGACCTCCAGCATCAGCTACAGGTTCGTCATTAATCGAATTTATTGAAATCGTAACTAGTGTTGATGTTGAAATCACCTGTCCATCGTAAGCAACATAGGTAAATGAATCAGAACCATAGTAATTACTCATTGGAATATAAGTAAATGAACCATCAGAATTTAAACTTATTGAACCATAAATAGTGCTGTCAGCCAATATTGCTGTTAGTATTTCAGGGTAACCATCATCTGTATCATTAGCTAAAACTCCCTGAGCAGTATCAGCAATGAGAATTGTGTCTTCATCAATATTGTAATTATCAGGTAAAGCTACAGGGATCTGGTTATCGTATTGAGCAACTCCAACGTAGGTGCTATCAGTATCGGAATCACCACTATCATCGGTTACTGTTAAAGTGACAGTCGTAGTTCCTAATGGGAATACTGCTTCCAGAATCATTCCAGTAGCTACATTATTATCATCCCATGTCCACTGATAAAGCACTATTGACCCATCAATGTCATCGCTCTCACTCGCGTCGAGCGTAATTGTAGCATATCCCGTGTTATCTGCCTGAGTTTGATAAGGTCCTCCAGCTTCGGCAACTGGTAGATCGTTTACAGATTCTACATAGATTGTTACCTGCACCACATTAGAAAAGGTTTGACCATCAAATAAATAATATCTGAACATGTCTGTTCCATAATAATTGCTATCAGGGATGTAAGTGAATGCTCCATCCCATCCATCAATTTCATAAACCAGGGTACCATGAGTAGTACTATCAGCTAAGATCGCAACTAAACGACCAGGATATCCATCATCCGTATCATTGACCATTATACCTGTTGAAGAAGTAACAACAAGATTTTGATCTTCTAAAGTATAGAACGAATCAGCTACAGCAACTGGTGTAATATTAATATAATCTGAAATTCCTACATAACTTGAGTCTCTATCTGTTGCACCATTATTATCCGTAACGGTAAGATATACTGTTGTTGGTCCTACAGGGAATGATGCTGTAGCATTAACACCAGTAATTGATAGAGTATCATTCCATGACCACAGGTAAGAAATTATTTCACCATCAAGATCATAAGAAGCAGAAGCATCAAGAGTAACTTCTGCAAATCCTGAAAGATCTGCCTGTCCTGGATAAGGTCCATCTGCATCAGCTACCGGGGCATCATTTACAGCAGTAATATTAATTAAGACTAATGCTTCTTCAGAATAATCAAGACCATCAAAGGCTATGTAACGGAATCTATCCTGACCATTGAAATTCATAACAGGTATATAACTAAATGATCCATCAGAATTGAATTCAAGGCTACCGTGTATTACAGAATCAGTCAGGACAGCCGTCAGAGAATCAGGCCAGCCACCTGGAACTGTATCAATATCATTTGCCAGAACACCATTTTCTGAAATAACAAGTAGTTGAGTGTCTTCTGCAATTGAATAATTATCACCTATAGCGACTGGTGGCTCATTAGTCATAGATATGATTTCAACCGTGAAATCAGCTGAACCAATACCATCATCATCATCAGTAACAACAAGAGTCATATTATGAATTCCAACATCAAAGGTATAGGTAAATACTGCTGTTTCAGATATGATATTATCATTTAATAACCATTGATAGGAAACGATCTCACCATCAAAATCATAGGATTCTGATCCATCTAATGCAACATCTGCCATTCCAGATAAATCAGCCTGAGCTATATAAGGACCTCCTGGAACAGCTACTGGTAACATATTTGTATAGGCATTAATCGTGAGATATAATGTATCTCCTGGAGCTGAATAAGTGTATTCTTGAACAAAGCACATGAAGTCAGCACTTTCATCCCAGACTGAGAAATAGATAATCTCTGAATAATCACCGAGTATTTCGAAAGTTGTAAGGCCTTGAGTTCCATTATTGATTACTTCACCTTCACCACGAGGAATACCATTGAGATCAAATACACCCACCATATCACCCGAAGCTGCAGGATAATCATCAATATACACGGTACACACCGCAGTAGTATAATCATCCCAGATATTCGGATTTATATACCAGGGATAATCTGGAAGATCTGGTCTTGCATATCTTGTAGCAGCAATGGGCAATTCATCAGGAGGATAACCAATATCGTACCCGGGATTTGTATATGTGCTAAAGGCAACACTGAGTACTTCATCTACACTGGCATCCCAGACGGCAAAACGAACCTGTTCGATAGTTTCACCCTGAATATTCATTGTTACATGGGCACTGATCTCGCGATTTCTTCCATCATCTATGTGATAAACACTTGCAACTGCTCTACACTGGTTACCCACAAAAGCACCTACTTCATCTCCAATTGCTGCAGGTTCTTCATCAATTGTAACTATTCCATAAGCTATTGTACTATTTGTGTAAGTAACAATATCCCATGGTTTGGGGAAAATCTGTGATGGTTCTGCCTGTGCTCCAACAGTAACAATAGCTTCATCAGAATCTGTTGCTCCATAATTATCGGTAACAGTAAGCTGAACATTATAAATACCTATCGGGAATACAACAGAAACGAATTCACCAATGGCACTAATACGCGCTCCATTAAATGAAGATGCATTGATTTGAAGTTCGTTAGGTGGATAACCAATATCTCCACCAGGATCAGTCATATAAGTATTACTTACAGAATATACCTGGTCTGTACTGCTATCCCAAACAGCAAATTGAACTTGTTCAACTTCTTCACCCTGAATATTCAGAGTTACTAGAGAAGTTAAATCTCTCCGAGTTTTTGAGTTTCTTTTTCTACTGTTATCCAATGTTATATCAGCTACACCTCGACATTCATTACCAACAAAAGCAGCAACCTGATCGCCCATTCCGGCCGGTTCTCCATCAATGGTTACGATACCGTAAGCAATAGTACTGTTAGTATAAACTACAGGTTCCCAAGGTCTTGGGAAAACAACGACTCCGCCGCCATCCCAGTTCCAATAGTAACTGACAATAGTTCCATCAGTATCATAAGATCCCGATCCATCAAGGGTAACTTCTGCATATCCATCTTGAGCCTGTTCAAAATAATCTTCACCTGCATCTGCTACAGGACTGAGATTTTCTGCAATCACACTAACTGTTGTTACGTCGGTAGCTGTATCTCCATCATTATCAGTAACTGTTAATGTAACTTCATAGTCTCCAGGTAGAAAATCATAACTTGGAAATTCACCATATATGCAGGTTTCTTCTGTTGATTCTGTATACGCTGCTATCGGTAGAAGATTGGGAGGATAACCAATATCATAACCTGGATTGGTCATTGTAGTATAATAAACCGAAATTACTTCAGCTTCACTAACATCGTAAACTGCAAAGTGAACCAATTCCACTGATTCTCCCTGAATATTCAAACTCACTATCGAATTTCTACTATTATCGGTTACAAAACCAATACCCCTGCATTCATTACTTACGAATGCTCCCACTTCATCACCTGGAGAAGCTGGTTCTCCATCTATTGTAACTTCACCATATGCAACTGTTGTATTTGTATAATTAACTATATTCCAAGGTCTTGGGAAAGCAGTTCTTACTAATGATGTCTTACTAAATCTTGAATTTGTAATAACTGCTATGGGTAATAGATCTGGTGGAAGACCAATATCATTTCCAGGACTGGTTTGTGTGGAATAGCTCACATTATATACTTGATCACTACTCTGATCCCAGACTGCAAAATGAACTGTTTCTACGGTTTCACCCTGGATATTCATTGTTATAATAGAATTACGAGAATTATCTACAACAACCCCAATCCCTCTACATTCGTTACTTACAAAGGCACCAACTTCATCACCTGGGGATGCAGGTTCACCATCTATGGTTACTTCACCATAAGCCACGGTGCTGTTTGTGTAGAAAACTATATCCCAAGGTCTTGGGATATTGCCTGAACTACCTGGTGTACCACCCCAACACCATTCATAACTTACGATTTCACCATCAATATCATAACTTCCGGATCCATCGAAATTAACTGTTGCCACTCCCGTCTCCGTAGAAGCAATCTCTTCATAAGGACCACCGGCAACGGCAATTGGTGGATTATTATATTCTGTTACAGTTACTGTAGTTAAATCTGTATCAGTGGCACCTCGGTCATCAGTAACAGTAAGAGTTACGAAGTAATTACCTACTGGATAATAAACCAACGGATTTTCACCATATACGCAATTATAATTAATCTCTGTAACTGCTGCAATTGGTAACAAATCAGGAGGCAGACCAATATCATTACCTGGATTAGTCTGAGTGGAATAATTAACTGTTAAAATTGCATCTTCACTTGCATCATAAACTGCAAAATTAACCGTTTCAATCGTTTCACCCTGAATATTCAGCGTTGCTATTGACGTTCCTTCAACCATAGCTATATTGCCAACTCCACGGCATTCACCATTTATAAACGCACCAACCTCATCATCTAAAGTTGCATTTTGTCCATCAATAGTGACTCTTCCATAAGCTACAGTACTATTTGTATAATAAACTGGCTCCCAAGGTCTTGGGAAATTCCTGCTACGACTATTACCTAGAGACGTTCTATTTGAGGTAGCTGCTATCGGTAATAGATTCGGAGGATATCCCAGATCTCCACCAGGATTACTTTGAGTTGAATAGATAACACCATATACAGCATCTGCACTTTGGTCATAAACTGCAAAGTTCACAGTTTCAATCGTTTCACCCTGGATATTAAAGGTCACAATTGCCTCTGTTCTATTAAGTGTCACAAAACCGACTCCCCGGCATTCATCATCAGCAAATGCACATACTTCGTCTCCGATTTCTGCTGAAACTCCATCAATTGTAACTCTTCCGTAAGTAACTGTGCTATTAGTATAATTCATTACATTCCAGGGACGAGGGAATACGTAGCCATACGAACCAGTTGTCGATATCGCATTTATTGGTAGAAAATCTGGGGGATAACCTATATCATTACCCGGATTAGTTTGAGTATAATATGATACAGACCAAACCTGATTTTCACTATAATCGTAAACAGCAAAGTTTACTGTCTCTTCAATTTCTCCCTGGATATTAAAGGTTGAATATGAACTATTATTATCAACAAAAACTGATCCAACGGCTCTACATTCACCTTGTACAAAAGCACCTACTTCATCGCGAATTGTGGCATTTTCCCCATCAATTGTAACACGAGAATAAGCAATAGTACTATTTGTGTAATTTACAACATTCCATGGACGCGGGAAGATGGTACTACCATCACCAGCCCAGCACCATTCATAACTTACAATTGATCCATCCAGATCATATGATCCGCTACCATCAAGCTGAACACCTGCTACTCCACCTTCCTGAGCCTCGGCTTCATAAGGGCCATCAGCATCAGCTACAGGTGGATAATTATAATCAGTGATTGTTACTGTAGTTTGATCAGTTGCAGTTGCTCCATCATCATCAGTCACAGTCAAAGTCACTTCATAAGTACCTGTTGGGAAGAAGACATCAACATTCTCACCATATACACAGTTCAATGTTTCATTTGGGACCTCAGTGGATGCAGCAATTGGCAATAAATAGGGTGGATAGCCAATATCATGTCCTGGATCAGTCATTGTTGTATATATTACCTGTAATACTTCATCTTCACTACTATCCCAGACCGCAAAATTGACAATCTCAACTACTTCACCTTGAATGTTTAGACTCACTATTGAAGTTCTTGCAACATCAGTCACAACACCATTTCCCCTACATTCACCATTAACAAAAGCACCTACTTCGTCTCCAGGAGATGCAGGAATTCCATTGATTGTCACCTCTCCATAGGCTACGGTACTATTTGTATAATTCACTACATTCCATGGACGCGGGAATATTGTCCGATTAATTGATCCTGAAGCAGCAATTGGTAGAAGATCCGGTGGATAACCAATATTACCACCCGGATTTGTGTAAGTAGCAAATGTAACACCAATCACCTCTCCCACACTTAAATCCCAAACTGCAAAATTGACTACTTCAACCGATTCACCTTGAATATTCATAGTAACAATCGACTGACCACCATTATCTACTACATTTCCAATTGCTCTACATTCATCTTCAACAAAAGCACCAACTTCATCGCCAGGAGATGCAGGGATTCCATCGATTGTAACCTCACCATAAGCAACAGTGCTATTAGTGTAATTTACAACATTCCAGGGGCGTGGGAAGACTTGATACCCAGGTGTATTACCAACTGAATATCCTGCTAATGGTAATAAATCTGGTGGATATCCAATATCATTTCCAGGATCTGTTATTGTGAAAAATGAGACCATACAAATCTCATCTTCACTCACATCATAAACTGCAAAATGTACTATTTCTGGTTCTTCTCCCTGAATATTCATTGTCACCATGCCATCACTATTAATTATACTTACATATCCCAAACCTCGGCATTCTCCATTTATAAATGCTCCTACCTCATCATATTCGGCTGCATTTTCACCATCAATAGTTACAATACCATAGGCTATAGTACTATTAGAATATACTTCTGGTGACCATGGTCTTGGATAGTATTCCGAACCTTGACCATACCAGCACCATTCCCAACTGACTATTTCTCCATCAAGATCATAAGATCCACTTCCATCAAGACCGATTTCACCTAATCCATTTATTTCTGCTTCTTCCAGATATGGACCATCAGCATCCGCTACAGGTTCATAGTTGAATTCTGTAATTATTACTGTTGTTGTTTCACTATCTGTGGCTCCATCATCATCTGTGACAGTAAGGGTTACTTCATATTCACCAATTGGGAATATCACATCAAGGGTTTCACCACTGAAACAGTTGGCAAGCTCCTGAAAAACTTCTGTTGCTGCTGCTATAGGTAATAGGTCTGGTGGATAACCAATATCATTTCCAGGATTTGTCATCGTTGTGTAAGAAACATCTAAGACTGTATCTGCACTATAATCATATACTGCAAAGGATACTGTCTCTGCTAACTCACCCTGGATATTAAGACTGCTTATTGATTGACCGGAGAGCAGGGATATATCTCCTACTCCTCGACATTCACTTCCCACAAATGCTCCTACTTGATCTTCTTCTGTTGCCAGTTCGCCATCTATTGTTACGTTACAATATGCCACGGTACTATTAGTATAATTGACCACATTCCAAGGACGTGGGAAACTTTCTCTTGAAAGAGAGAATTTGCTGCTTCTTCCACTGATCGCATTAATAGGTAAAAGATCTGGCGGATAACCAATATTTCCACCTGGAGCCGTAAGGGTAATATAGGCGACGCTATAGACTTCATCCATACTTGCATCATAAACAGCAAATTGTACTGTTTCAATGCTTTCTCCCTGAATGTTCATTGTAGATATAGTCATGCCTTCATAAATAGCAATATTTCCTATACTTCTACACTCTCCATCCACAAATGCACCTACTTCATCATTAACAGAGGCAGAATTTCCATCTATCGTTACCTGGCAATAAGCTACTGTACTATTTGTATAATTCACTACATTCCAGGGACGTGGGAAGATCTCTACTTCCTGACCGATACCTGAATAAGCATAGATCGGTAATTCTGCTGGCGGATAACCAATATCTCCACCTGGATTAGTTGAGGTATAATACGTTACATTGCATATTGTACTCTCACTTATATCATATACTGCAAAATGTACGGTCTCTACTTCTTCACCCTGAATATTGAGCGTTACTAAAGCTTCAGATCCTTCTCGACGCACAAAACCTACTCCACGGCATTCTTCACCTACAAAGGCTCCTACTTCATCATCATCCATAGCTGCAAGTCCATCTATGCGTACTTCACCATAACAGATCGTACTATTACTATAGATCTCCGGTAGCCATGGACGTGAATAGTATAATCCACCTTCTCCAATCCAGCACCATTCCCAGCTTACTATCTCACCATCTACATCATGAGATCCACTTCCATCAAGATTTACTGTTCCAAGTTCGCTCTCTGGATCAGCTACTTCTTCATAAGGTCCGCCGGCATCTGCTACTGGTGCTTCATTATATTCCAGAACGGTTACGGTTGTTGTTTCACTATCTGTGGCGCCATCATCATCTGTTACTGTCAATGTTACTTCATATTCACCAATTGGGAATATCACATCAAGGGTTTCACCACTGAAACAGTTGGCAAGCTCCTGAACTACTTCCGTTGCTGCTGCTATTGGTAACAGATCTGGTGGATAACCTATATCATTTCCGGGATTAGTCATTGTCGTGTAAGATACATTTATGACGGCATCTGCACTATAATCATATACGGCAAAGGATACTGTCTCTGCTGACTCACCCTGAATATTAAGACTGCTGATCGATTGACCTGAAAGGAGTGAGATATCTCCGACTCCTCGGCATTCACTTCCTACAAATGCTCCTACTTGATCTTCTTCTGTTGCCAGTTCGCCATCTATTGTTACATTACAATATGCTACTGTACTATTAGTATAATTGACTACATTCCACGGAAGTGGGAAGTCTTCTCTTAGTGTGAAAATGCCTCGACTGCTGCTGGCTGCTACTGGTAATAAATTCGGTGGATAACCGATATCATTGCCCGGATTCGTCAAGGTACTGTAGGATACTCCATATACGGAATTAGCGCTTAGATCATAAACGGCAAAGTTTACGGTCTCAACGCTCTCGCCCTGAATAGTTACTGTAGATATTGCATCTGATCCACTCATCACTACATTGCCAACTCCACGACATTCACTATCTACAAATACACCTACTTCATCACCGGCTGCTGCTGCTGAACCATTGATAGTTACATCGCAATACGCTACCGTACTGTTGGTGTATGTTACCATATTCCAGGGACGTGGGAATACATCGGGTCCTGTACCTCCATTACTTAGTGCTGCTATTGGCAACATGTTTGGAGGATAGCCTATGTCTCCACCGGGATTCGTCAAGGTACTGTAGGATACTCCATATACGGAATTAGCGCTTAGATCATAAACGGCAAAGTTTACGGTCTCAACACTCTCGCCCTGAATATTAAGGCTGCTGATCGTCTCGCGACTATTATCAACAACTACACCTACTCCTCGACATTCGTTTTCTACAAAGGCTCCTACTTCATCACCGAATGAAGCAGGACTGCCATCTATCGTTACAAGGCAATATGCCACTGTACTATTTGTATAATTCACTACATCCCAGGGACGCGGGAAGATCTCGGTTTCCTGACCTTCACTTGAATAAGCATAGATCGGTATTTCTGCTGGTGGATAACCTATATCTCCACCTGGATTAGTTAAGGTATAATAAGTTACTGTACATATTGTACTCTCACTTATATCATATACGGCAAAATGTACGGTCTCTACTTCTTCTCCCTGAATATTAAGCGTTACTAAAGCTTCAGATCCTTCTCGACGAACATAACCTACTCCACGGCATTCTTCACCTACAAAGGCTCCTACTTCATCATCATCCATAGCTGCAAGTCCATCTATGCGTACTTCACCATAACAGATCGTACTATTACTATAGATCTCCGGTAACCATGGACGTGAATAGTAAACTGCACCTTCTCCAATCCAGCACCATTCCCAGCTTACTATCTCACCATCTACATCATAGGATCCTGTCCCGTCTAATCCTACAGAGGCAAATGTTCCACCTTCCTGGGTTGATTCCTCATAAGGTCCACTGGCATCTGCTACTGGTGCTTCATTATATTCCAGAACGGTTACAGTTGTTATTTCACTATCTGTGGCTCCATCATCATCCGTTACTGTCAATGTTACTTCATATTCACCAATTGGGAATATCACATCAAGGGTTTCACCACTGAAACAGTTGGTAAGCTCCTGAACTACTTCGGTTGCTGCTGCTATAGGTAACAGATCTGGTGGATAACCTATATCATTTCCAGGATTAGTCATTGTTGTATAAGATACATTTATGACGGCATCTGCACTATAATCATACACTGCAAAGGATACTGTCTCTGCTGACTCACCCTGAATATTAAGACTGCTGATTGATTGACCGGAAAGGAGTGAGATATCTCCGACTCCTCGGCATTCACTTCCTACAAATGCTCCTACTTGATCTTCTTCTGTTGCCATCTCGCCATCTATTGTTACATTACAATATGCTACTGTACTATTAGTATAATTGACTACATTCCACGGAAGTGGGAAGTCTTCTCTTAAGGTGAAACTGCCTCGACTGCTGCTTGCTGCTACTGGTAATAAATTCGGTGGATAACCGATATCATTGCCGGGATTAGTCAAGGTACTGTAGGATACTCCATATACGGAATTTGCGCTTAGGTCATAAACGGCAAAGTTCACTGTCTCAACGCTCTCGCCCTGAATAGTTACTGTAGAGATTGCATCTGATCCACTTATCACTACATTGCCAACTCCACGACATTCACTATCTACAAATACACCTACTTCATCACCGGCTGCTGCTGCTGAACCATTGATAGTTACATCGCAATACGCTACCGTACTGTTGGTGTATGTTACCATATTCCAGGGACGTGGGAATACATCGGGTCCTGTACCTCCATTACTTAGTGCTGCTATTGGCAACATGTTTGGAGGATAGCCTATGTCTCCACCGGGATTCGTCAAGGTACTGTAGGATACTCCATATACGGAATTAGCGCTTAGATCATAAACGGCAAAGTTTACGGTCTCAACACTCTCGCCCTGAATATTAAGGCTGCTGATCGTCTCGCGACTATTATCAACAACTACACCTACTCCTCGACATTCGTTTTCTACAAAGGCTCCTACTTCATCACCGAATGAAGCAGGACTGCCATCTATCGTTACAAGGCAATATGCCACTGTACTATTTGTATAATTCACTACATCCCAGGGACGCGGGAAGATCTCGGTTTCCTGACCTTCACTTGAATAAGCATAGATCGGTATTTCTGCTGGTGGATAACCTATATCTCCACCTGGATTAGTTAAGGTATAATAAGTTACTGTACATATTGTACTCTCACTTATATCATATACGGCAAAATGTACGGTCTCTACTTCTTCTCCCTGAATATTAAGCGTTACTAAAGCTTCAGATCCTTCTCGACGAACATAACCTACTCCACGGCATTCTTCACCTACAAAGGCTCCTACTTCATCATCATCCATAGCTGCAAGTCCATCTATGCGTACTTCACCATAACAGATCGTACTATTACTATAGATCTCTGGTAACCATGGACGTGAATAGTAAACTGCACCTTCACCAATCCAACACCATTCCCAGCTTACTATCTCACCATCTACATCATAGGATCCTGTCCCGTCTAATCCTACAGAGGCAAATGTTCCACCTTCCTCGGCTGATTCTTCATAAGGTCCGCTGGCATCTGCTACCGGGGGATTATTATATTCTGTGACGGTTACGGTTGTTGTTTCACTATCTGTAGCTCCACCATCATCCGTTACTGTCAATGTTATTTCATATTCTCCGATCGGGAAATATACACTTAGCATTTCTCCCGTCAAACAGCTTTCTGTTGTTACTTCAGTTGTTGCTGCAATAGGTAACAGATCCGGAGGATAACCCAGATCTCCGCCTGGAATTGTCTGGGTCGTGTAAGATACATTTAAGACTGCATCTGCACTATTATCATATACTGCAAAGGATACTGTCTCAGGATTATCTCCCTGAATATTCAAGGTTGTTATTGCCATTGTACCGTCATTAGTTACGGTTCCTACTCCACGGCACTCTCCATCTACAAAGGTTCCTACTTCGTCGCCTGTTGCTGCTAATTCTCCGTCTATGGTTACTTCACAATATGCTACTGTGCTATTTGTATAGGTTACAAAATTCCAGGGACGTGGGAAGTCTTCTCTTAGTGTGAAACTGCCTCGACTACTGCTTGCTGATATTGGTAATAAATCCGGTGGATAACCTATATCTCCGCCTGGAATTGTCTGGGTCGTGTAAGATACATTTAAGACCGCATCTGCACTATTATCATATACTGCAAATTCTACTGTCTCGGAATTATCTCCCTGGATATTGAGCGAACAGATCGCCTGACTGCCACTTATAGTTACGGTTCCAATTCCACGGCATTCGCTATTTACAAAAGTTCCTACTTCATCTCCGGCTTCTGCTGGTGATCCATTGATAGTTACTTCGCAATATGCTATAGTACTGTTGGTGTATGTTACCATATCCCATGGGCGTGGGAATGAAACTGTTCCCGTTCCGCCACTGCTGGTTGCTGCTATTGGCAACATGTTTGGTGGATAACCTAGATCTCCACCAGGAATTGTCTGGGTGGTATAGGATACTCCATATATCGTCGATGCACTTGCATCATATACATTAAATTCTACTGTCTCGGGATTATCTCCCTGGATATTTATCGAACAGATCGCCTGACTGCCGTTTACAGTTACGGTTCCAACTCCACGGCACTCGCTATCTACAAAGGTTCCTACTTCATCACCGGCTTCTGCTGGTGATCCATTGATAGTTACTTCGCAATAAGCTACTGTACTGTTGGTGTATGTTACCATATCCCAAGGACGTGGAAAGATCGTTAGCTCTTCTCCACCGCCGCCGCCTGTACTTACGGCATAGATCGGAAGCAGGTCTGGAGGATAACCTAGATCATTTCCTGGTGAGGTTTGAGTATTAAATGTTACTGTACATAACTCGCCAGCACTTATATCATATACTGCAAAATTCACGGTCTCTACTTCTTCTCCCTGAATGTTCAAGGTAGTTATTGCTGTTGTGCCGTCATTCACTACGTAGCCAATACCACGGCATTCTTCTCCTACAAAAGCTCCTACTTCATCATCTGTAGCTGCTAATTCACCATCAATGGTTACTTCTCCATAAGCTACGGTGCTATTGGTGTAATATACTACATCCCAGGGTCTCGGGAAGCTTAATCCACCTTCTCCGATCCAGCACCATTCCCAGCTTACTATCTCACCATCTACATCATAAGATTCTGTTCCGTCAAGTCCCACAAATGCTCCTGTTCCGCCTTCAAGAACTGATTCTTCATAAGGTCCGCCGGTATCGGCTACCGGGGGATTATTATATTCTGTGACGGTTACGGTGGTTGTTTCACTATCTGTAGCTCCACCATCATCCGTTACTGTTAATGTTATTTCATATTCTCCGATCGGGAAATATACACTTAGCATTTCTCCCGTCAAACAGCTTTCTGTTGTTATTTCGGTTGTTGCTGCAATAGGTAACAGATCCGGAGGATAACCCAGATCTCCGCCTGGAATTGTCTGGGTCGTGTAAGATACATTTAAGACTGCATCTGCACTATTATCATATACTGCAAAGGATACTGTCT
>Ga0208648_1000272_pt1 | contig 55042 bp, 44 predicted proteins | sample AntAceMetag02UKL_FD_184772 | JGI IMG/M metagenome (GOLD analysis project Ga0208648, IMG submission 184772) | Saline lake microbial communities from Ace Lake, Antarctica - Antarctic Ace Lake Metagenome 02UKL (SPAdes) (version 2) | ecosystem: Environmental > Aquatic > Non-marine Saline and...
AAGCTGGGATATCAGATCCAATAAAATATGCGGATTAGACATGTGATGTTTTCGTAAAAAGCAATGCCTTTGCAAGGATAAAATCTTCTCTGTTGGTAATTTTTATATTCCGCCTGCTGCCATAAACCACTTTAATGCTTTCCCCTGATCTTTCTACTAGAGATGCATCATCTGTACCTGAAAAACCCTGGGCTATTGCTTTTTCATGGGCTTTAATTATCAGGTTATATTGAAAAGCCTGAGGTGTCTGTGCAAGCAGTATGTTGTCTCTTTTAATTGTGTTTGATATAAAACCAGATCTGTTTAACTGTTTCAAGGTATCATCCGCGGGAATGCCAACAATGCAAGCACCATGCTCTTTTGCGCCTGCTATGCATGCTTTCAAATGCTTCTGCGAAACAAAAGGCCGGGCACCATCATGAATAACGATTATTTCTGCGTCGTCTTTATTTACTGCAATAAGGCCGTTATACACAGAGTCCTGGCGTTTTTCTCCACCCGGCACAATTTTAATGTCTTTGTTAAGTTCAAGAGGGGCAAGTATATGTTTTTGACAATAATCGATGTCTCTTTCTGGAACTACCAGGATAATGGAATCTATCAAATCACATGCATCAAAGGCAATCAGGCTGTATGCCACAAGTGGATGGTCTCCAAGCAGAACATACTGCTTGCACAACTCATCATTCATCCTGACGCCCTTACCGGCGGCTACAATAATTGCTGAAACCATTATCTTAAATAACTCAATTCTTCAGGAAGCGGAATTCCCTTTCCCATTGTATCTTCGCCATAGTTGACACTGGCAAGCATTTCTATATTCTTAAGAGCGCGGACATCTCCTTCGAATACAACCTTGGTTATATTTTCATTCTCTATCTTGCCCCCAGCCCACTGTATATCAAGCACACTGCTGGCATCAAATCTGTCTGATCCTATGCACAGTTCAACCTGACCTCCGTAATGCTGAACAATTTTCGCCACAAGGAGACTGGGCCTGCTGTGAAAACCGAGTTTTACAGGAATACCAACAGTAATGGAAGAACGCTCAATGTTTTCATTAAGTATGTCCCTCGCCAGACCCTTGCCTGCCATAAGAAAATAGCTGGCATGATAAAGGCCATAATTAATCGTACAGTTAAGAAGTTCTGAAGGATTGACAAGAGACGTTAATCGGTCTTGAACCTTTTTATAAGCACTCTTGTATCCCGCCCGATAAAGATGGCGTTCATAAAAATGGAGAAGTCTTCCAATCATTTGAAGAAGATGGAAAACAATTGAAATATGGCCGCGCAGCTGCTTAAGCCTCCTGTTTCCGAATCTGAGTCCTCCGTGTATTACATATGTATCAAATGAAGATTGAAGGTTGTGAACAAGCATCTCATAATATCTGATTTCAACCTCGTTGACCTTATCTGGAACAATAGCCAGTATCTCTTCCATATTGTATGGTTCATAAAAACCAAGATGTTCAAAATCTCCTGCAATACTCAGAAATTTACTGGCTATCTTGACTATATGTTTCTGTTGCTGATCTTTATCATCATCATCAATATTATAATCAAGCATATTACCGGTAGGAATTAGCGGGAAATAAGCGGGATTGAAAACACCTTCTGGAATGGGAATATTAAGGCGTTTTGCTTCATCAAGTACAACAGGCACTATTTTCATAATAGAACTTGTCAAAAAATTAAATGTGAGATCGCCTTCCTTTTCAAAATTCTCCGTGTCCACAAGATCATAGAATGAGAGTCTGTTTGATATATGTTTATATGAATAACTTGCTGTGCTTAGATGCCGGACAGTTGCCGTTAACTCTCTGTAAAGGCACCAGTCTTTATTGTTTTTGGCCCCGTGAAAATCAAGAAAATCTTCTAAAAGCTGGGATGTAGATACTAACTTTGAATAGAGCCTTTTTGCAAAAGACTGCCTGGAATCATTAAACTTCGAAATATATTTGCAGCACTTAAGAAAATCATGAGAAAAAATACGTACACTTTCAGCAAAAGGACTGGTGGAATCGGTTTTTTGCAATTAATTCAACTCCTCTTAACTCTTAACAAGTAAAGAATCCTGGCTTAAAAGACCAGGCTTTGGCTATCCCCAGAGGGGATTTGTTTTGCATGAAAAAGATGAACCCTGGTCGCCTCTGGCGCCGCCGAAGGCGGGTAAACATCGAATATGGATATCGCTTCGCTCATTTTTTTAATAAAATTGAAACGCCGAAGGCGTACCATAATTCGACGTTGGAAGTTCGATGTTCGACGTTCTTTTTTTAAACACAAAAATCAAAGGCAGAGCCATCTATTTCTGACTTGGCCCAGAGGACTATGACATCGCAAAAACTTCCAATATGCCGCCTACATCATATCTCCCTGCATTTCAGAGATCGTTTTATCAAGTTTATTCTTAAGTCCGTCCGGCAGGCCATCAATATCTACATTTAAAAACCCGCGGACAATTGTTGATACTGCCTCATCCTCATCAATACCCCTTGACATAAGATACTCGATCTCACGCTGATCGATTTTACCTACAGCAGCCTCGTGAGACATCTCAACGCCCGGCATATATCCGCGAAGTTCAGGAATAGCATGCATTAACCCATCATTTAATATCAAACCCTTGCATTCAAGGTGTGCTTTTATCCCGGACACCTTGCCAATCAGGTCGCCTCTGGCGATAATTGTTCCTCCTGAAGTAATTGCGCGGGATATTATTTCCGCGCGTGAACCAGGGGCATTAAGAACAACTCGTGACCCAACATCTATCAGACTCCCCTTGCCGGCCAGAAGCACACTGTTAAACCGAGCTACGGAATTTTTACCGTCTAAGTATGTGGTGGGAAACATCTGAAGAGATCCCACAGGTTTTAAACATATATAATTTGAAATAATAACTCCACCCTCTTCAACATGTGTCACAGTTCTGGGACGAACATTCACTTTTTTACCCCAGTCATGAATCATTGTAAATTTAAGCGTTGCCCCTTTTTTAACATAAAATTCTGAAACACCTACGTGCAAACCAGACACCAGATCAGGCGCTGTTGCACATCCAGTAATAATATGTATTTCTGAATTCTCTTCAGCTATAACAACATTATGAACGTTTTGTGAAAAACCCTCTTTTGCAATATACAGGCATGACTGTATTGGATGCTTGGTTTTTACTCCTGGAAGAGAACGTATGAAATATCCTTCGTGGGGGTTTTCATTTGCAGACATGGCAAACTTATCTGAATCAGGTGAAATGCTTTTCCACAAATAATCCTCAAGCCATCCGTATTTTTTCTGAGCTTGGGATATACCCATAACCTCAACGCCATCCTGCATGGTTTTACAATGGACTATAGACTTGTCTTTTTGTATAAATGTACCTGAGCGGTCAGATTCTTTTGCATCAATACCAACATCTATAAACTGTTTGGCGTCTTTTGAATCGATTGTCGACAGATCTTCAATATATGCATGGTCTTCGGCATCAATATTATAATTTGATATATTAACATCCATTTCTACGTCACGCATCTAACACACTCCTTATAGCCATATTCTCTTATCCATTTTAATATTTCTCTGGCATTTCTCGAGCAGCAAAGAACCCCGTTATAAAGGACCTGGCCTTTATCAGCCGTGATATAATCAAGTATATAACCAGTATGAGTAATAACCAGAGCAGATTTGCTCCGAGAGTGAATTATTTCTTTATTAGGTCTCTTTTCAGGGTGGTCAATTCCTCTGTTCATAAGATAATTTATTGTATTGCCTACCAGAACAATGCTTTCAAGATCTACTCCTGATTCCGGCTCGTCAAGAAGGACAAGGTCAGGCTGTTGCGCTAAAAGTTGAAGCAGTTCAGAACGCTTTATTTCACCACCAGAAAAATTATGATTCACATCACGATCAAGAAAATCGGTAAAATCAAGACGTTTTGCCAGATCTTCAACATTAACCCCGCGATCACTACCGCAGATCTCAATAAGAGATCTTGTCTTTAACCCATTGATGGTTGGAGGTCTCTGAAAAGACACGCCAATGCCGAGACGAGCTCGTTCATATATAGGCATATAAGTAATATCTTCTCCCTTGAAAGTAATTTTTCCATGTACTACCTTATACCCTGAAAAACCCATCAATGTCATCATAAGGCTGGTCTTACCGGATCCATTTGGCCCAAAAAGTATATGGGTTTCTCCTTCAGGAATTTCCATATTGATATTTTTAAGCATCGGCTTTCCACCGACCTCAACCCTTAAATCTTCAATCTGCAGCATTTTTATCACCCTAAAAAATAATTAAGAAACTACCCAAAACTGATTAACTCATAAAAAGCTGAATTATGCTGCTATGCAGCACTTGAAACCAGAATAACTTTAAATAATCAGTCTTCAGTTATGATTAAATTAAAATTAGAAAACTGTTTGAATGTATTAAAAATCGTTAGCAAAGAACCTGTTGATGTATTGTTATTAATAAAAGATTAAATTGTCAGCATAATTGCTGTTTTTATTATGGCCGGTTCTTTGAGACCTTTGTAAAACATCCCCTTTTGCCCAATTACTGCGTCAGGCTCAAATTTTAAGCCTCGAAATACTCAATGTATTACTACGTTTAAACCTGATTTAAAATTTGGTCGCCTTCCTTGAACTTGAACAAAATTGAACATTTTTCAAAGGTCTCTTTGTTTACGATTTGTTATACATGAGTTTTTTCTGGTTTTAATTTAATTATAACTGTTGCGATAACCGGCAAAAACTACAGTTGAGTTATTTGAAAGTCATTTGCAAGCAACATTGAGCAGTTTTGGAAAAAAATAAAATTAATTGCAAAACGGCCGGAGCAATTCATAAGCCGAATTTTGTATCTGGTTCGGGTTACCCCGCTAACCGGACAACGATCATTCATCTATGGAGACAGGTTGCCCTGTCTCTCCTGCGACTTACCCGGGGGCTTTGGACGGGCAGCCCTAAATCGCCCCTCTATTTAGTCTTGCACCAGGTGGGGTTTACCGAGCTTCCACGGTCACCCGGGAAACTGGTGCGCTCTTACCGCACCTTTTCACCCTTACCCGTCACCTTAATGACAGGCGGTATACTTTCTGTTGCACTTTCCTTCACGTCACCGCGACTCCACGTTATGGAGCACCCTGCCCTGTGGTGTTCGGACTTTCCTCTAAATCAAAAAATGATCCAGCGATCGTCTGAACTGCTCCGACCGTCAAATTGAGAACTTTGAAAAACATTTCCCGTTAAAAGCGGGATTAACCACATGAAATACAAAAAATTACGAATGTAAAGAATCTTGGCCCAGAGAACCAGGCTTTGGCTATCCCCAGAGGAAATTTGTTTTGCATGAAAAAGATGAACCCTGGTCGCCTCTGGCGCCGCCGAAGGCGGGTAAACATCGAATGTGGATATCGCTTCGCTCATTTTTTTAATAAAATTAAAACGCCGAAGGCGTACCATAATTCGACGTTGGAAGTTCGATGTTCGACGTTCTTTTTTTAAACACAAAACTCCAATGCAAAGCCATCTATCTCTGACCTGGCCCTGAGGACCATGTTTTTCAGGACAAAATAAACGCCTCAATCCTATTATTTTTCCCAGTAAATAATTCTCTGGCAGTTGGGACAAAATTTTAAAGCATCACAACGCTGAAGTTCATTATACATCTGCGGAGGAATATTCATGTTGCACCCGCTACATACAGCATCCTTAACAGACGCTATTGCAATTCCATTAATCGTCTGCTTTACCATCATATATTTTTCTATCAATTCAGGCTTTACACTGCTTGATATAGTCTCTCGTTCAGACTCAAGAATAACAAGTCTCTCTTTTCCCTGCTCTGCTTCCTGTTTTATGGTTTCCTTGTCATCTTCTATAATTTTTTTAAATTTTAAATATTCATTCTTTTTTTCAGCAATATTTTTATCTATTTCATCTATTCTATCTAAAAACAACAGCATCTCATCTTCCATTTGAGAATTTTTTTTCTCAAATTCTTGTATTTCCTTTAATAAAGACTGATATTCCTTGTTTGTCTTAACTTCTCTAAGTTTTGTCTGGCTTTTCCTGATTTTGGAAATTCCCGTCTGAACGTCAGACTCATATAAACGATATTTCTTGTTCAATTCGTTGCATAATGAGTCTTCATCAATTACAGATTGTTCAAAGTCCCTGAGTTTAGAATCAAAAGAATCAACTTTTTTAGAAATATTGCTCAGCATGCCTTTAATGTTTTCTGATTCTATCTCAATTTTCTGTAATTTTATTAGAGTATATATTTGTTCTTTCATATTAACAATATCCAACTCATTATATATAGGTTTTTACATGATAACAAACGGATCAATTTCAGATTCGCATGCCTCAACTTTAACATTAATTCCATTTTTGGATATAATCTTTTCAAGCCTTTTTGCAAGTACTTTAACAATTAAATGCTCTGATGCAAAATGGCCTATATCGATAAGGCCTAAATTATTTGCTTCTGCATCTCTTGCATCATGATACCGCAAATCACCGCTAATATATACCTGAGCGCCGGATGCAAAAAAATTATTCATCAGGCTTGAACCGCTTCCTGTGCAAAGAGCTACCTTTTTTACAGACAAATCTGGTTTTCCTGTAATTTTAATATAATCAAGGCTCAGCTTTTTTTTAATCTCCAAGGCAAAAGATAAAAATTTAATTGTATCAGCGAGCTCTCCAATCCGGCCAAAACCATGCTGTTTTTCTTCTAATCCGCCTTCCTCAGGCATAGAATCTCCAAGCACTTTCAGATTTTCAAGACCGATTATACCGGCAAGAACATCATTTAAACCGTTTTTTACTTTATCAAGATTGGTATGGGCCGCAAATATGGCCATTTTATACTTACAAGCCATACTGATTATTGATCCAACAGAAGTGTTAAAATCGATAGAATTTAAAGGGGTAAATATCAGGGGGTGATGAGTAATTAGAAGATCAACATTTTCTCTGCACGCTTCAGCAACGACATTCTGTAGAGGATCCAGAGCAATTCGTATGGTTTGTACGGGCCAGTCTCTTTGTCCAACCTGCAACCCCGGGTTATCCCATTCTTCGGCAAGATATAAGGGCGCTATATTTTCAATTATCCTGATAACATCTGATACTGTTGCTGTCATAAATTTTGTAATATCTGATTAAAAGTCAAAATTTGATGAATTCGTAAAAAGTCACGAATTTAACTACAGATGGCTAAGTAAAAAGGTTCATATACAAGGCGTACTGTTTTTTCAGGACCGAAGGCATACATATAGTATGTCGAGGGTCTGAAAAAATACTGCAACGCAGTAGATGGGACTTTTTACGACGCCATCAAAATTTGATGAATTCGTCTTTCAATAAAACAATTAATGACAAAAAAGGCGCGGTTTACCCCACGCCTTGATTAAAATAAATGTATGGGCCCACCTGGGCTCGAACCAGGGACCTACCGGTTATGAGCCGGTGGCTCTTCCAACTGAGCTATGGGCCCAAAAATCAATTCATCGAAAGATTTTCTCTATCCTTAGAAAATAATTTTGTCAAGGGTTAGGTTTCAATAAAACTTTTAAGTTTACGACTTCTTGTAGGATGTCTCAATTTTCTCAAGGCCTTGGCCTCTATCTGCCTTATCCTCTCGCGTGTAACAGTAAAATCCTGGCCAACCTCTTCAAGTGTATGATCTGCCTTTTCTCCTATTCCAAAACGCATACGCAAAACTTTTTCTTCACGCGGAGTCAATGTTGCAAGAACTTTTCTTGTCTGCTCTGCAAGATTAAGGTTTACCGCAGCATCCGAGGGAAGTATAAACTTTTTATCTTCTATGAAATCGCCAAGATGGCTATCCTCTTCTTCTCCTATAGGAGTCTCAAGCGAAATAGGTTCTCTTGCAATCTTTAAAACTTTGCGAACCTTATCCAGTGGAATTTCCATTTTTTCAGCTATCTCCTCTGGCTTTGGCTCCCGCCCTAACTCCTGAACAAGACACCTTGAAGTTCTGATAAGTTTATTTATAGTTTCAATCATATGGACAGGAATACGGATTGTTCTGGCCTGATCAGCAATAGCTCTGGTTATGGCCTGTCGTATCCACCATGTGGCATATGTACTGAATTTGTAACCACGGCGATATTCAAATTTATCAACCGCCTTCATTAAACCTATATTTCCCTCCTGGATTAAATCCAGAAATTGCAATCCTCTGTTTGTATATTTTTTGGCAATACTTACAACAAGACGTAAATTAGCCTTAGTCAGTTCACTCTTGGCTATTTTAGCTTTACGGTGTCCCTCTTCAACAGATAATAGAATCTTTTTTAAGTTACGGTTATTGGCCTTTAGAAAATTTTCTTTTTCATTTATCTGTTCAAAAGTATTTTTCAGGTTAACAAAAAGTTCAGACAGCTCATCTTTTGTTAAATCACACCGGCTTCCTGCCCATTTAACAAATTTACTGTTGGTTTTTAAATTGCTACGAAGCTCTGTAACCGTTGTATTAACTTTATCTGCACATGCTGTTATCTTTTTACTCATCGAATCAAAGTCGTCAATATAGTTTAAAATAATTGTCTCGATATTATCAATTATCTTGGCTTCAAAACGCCATTTTTTTAGCAAATCAAATATCTTATTTGTCCTGCGTGTAATACTTCTTTTTATCACGCGTTGTTCATCAGCGCCTAAATCAGATGATATGAGTTTTTCTCGATAAACTTTATTTTCGTCATATATTTTCTTAATGTTTTGTAGTATTTTTAAAAATTTCTCGACCTGTAATACTTCGTCAACATACGTATCTCCCTCGTCGACATCTCTTAAAATATGTTTTATGCGTAGTTCCTCATTTTTGATGCATCCTTCAAGATTTAAAATATAGTCCACTCCTATTTCTGAATCTATCAGCGCTCTTAAAACTTCCTGTTCACCGTTTTCTATTTTCTTTGCTATTTCAACCTCCCCTTCTCTGCTCAGAAGAGTTACAATTCCCATTTCACGCAGATACATCTTCACAGGGTCAGCAACAGTGCCAAAATCCCCTACAAATTTGTTATCATCCTTGGGCTTTGTCTTTTTTGCTTTTTTTGCACTGGCAGACAGTTCCACATTATTCTTGTCGACAATATCAATATTGAGTTCATTAAATATAATAATTGCTTCTTCAATCTGTTCCACAGAAAGCATATTATCAGGAAACTCCTCGTTGATTTCATCATAAGTCAAGAAACCCTGTTTCTTGCCTTTTGCAGTAAGTCTCTTTAATAGCGTCTTGGTAACTTTTTTTACACTTTTCTGTTCTGAACCTGTCTTTTTATTCAACGCTTTTTCCCCAGCCTTTTTTATACTTCTTTTTTTTATACTTTTTTTCTTTATACCTGTCTTCTTTACCATATGTCCCGGCCTCCAACAGAATTAAAAGTTTTTTACTTTGTTTTCTGAATCTGCATTTGTTTTTTTTTTAACAAGCGTAATACCAACTCGTAATCATTGCCCTCTTCCGCCTTTTTTATTTCCTGCGATATTGTTTTTTTATTACGATATTTACTGGACTCAAATTGCGCAATACGCTTTAAACACTCATCACGATCCCACAACTCATCTTCCATTGCCAGAGATGCTATAATATTTCTTTTATCTTTATCATCAACAACATCCATAATTTCTGAAACCAGCTCACCCGAACTATGCCTGTGCTTTAAAATAACCTGCCCAATAGATTTCAAAATATTATCTTCAAAAAGATTGAGTAATCCGCGGTTATCTACATCCGGCAATACTTCAGGGAATTGAAGCATCATCGCTATTATCTGCGCCTCAAGCCTGTTGCCATTATTTTGAAGAACATAATCCGCAGCAGGTTTCGCAATATCCGATCTTCTTTCCGCAGGCACCTGTCTGACCTTCTCCATGATCGCTGTTTCATCAATGCCAATAAGCTCTGCAAGTTCCTTAACATACAGTGATCTTACGACATTATCATTTATAGCCGCTAAAGGTACTTTCATATCTGAAATAACATGTATTTTACCTTCAGTTGAAAGCCCGTGTTTTCTAACTGCACAATTTATCAAAAAGGAAATTACCCCTTTTGATTTTTCAGCCAGGCTTATAAACGACTCCGCTCCAAATTCTAAAAGATATGAATCAGGATCATGACCGACAGGTAATATAACAATATTGGCATCCACATATCCTTTGTCAAACACGGCTATACTTCTTTGAGCAGCCTTTATCCCGGCCATGTCTGAATCATAAACAAGGACAACCCTGCCATTCTTTCCGATAAATCCCCTAAGAATCTGCACGTGTTCCGGAGTCAACGACGTTCCAAGTGTTGCAACAGAATTTTCAATCCCGTGCTGATGAAGTGTTAAACAATCAAAATATCCCTCTACAATAAAAACTGTTCCTTTTTCTCTGCACTTTCTTTTAGCCATATGTAATCCGTACAGAGAACGGCTCTTGCTGTACAGAGGTGTTTCAGGAGAATTTAAATATTTTGGCAGGGAATCGTCCATAACACGTCCACCAAAACCAATAACCTGCATATTTATATCAAAAATCGGAAAAATGATTCGGTCTCTGAAACGATCGTAAAAACTTCCTCTTTCTTTTCTGGAAATAATTAATCCGGATTTTTCAGCAAGAGATTCTGATACTTTTGTTTTTGAAAAATAAACTGCAAGATTGTCCCATCCTTGAGGAGCATATCCAAGCTTAAAATTATCGATAATTTCTCTGTTTATCCCTCGTTTAAGTAAATATTCCCTTGCTTTTTCCCCTAAAGGGTTTTCAAGCAAAACTCTGCTGAAAAAATCCACTGCCTTTTCGTTTATCGCAAGTAAATTTTCTTTTTCGGTAATTCGTTTTTTCTGTTCCGGGGACATAGCTTTAACCGGAATCTCAATGCTATAATGCCTTGCCAGCATTCTTGCTGCTTCAGGGAATGAAAGCCCTTCTTTCTTCATAATAAAACTAAAAATATTTCCGCCGGCACCGCATCCAAAACAATAAAATATCTGTTTGTCAGGGCTGACTGTAAAGGAAGGTGTTTTTTCTGAATGAAAAGGACATAATCCAATAAAATTTTTACCTGCTTTTTTTAAAACCACTGTTTCCGAAATAATACTAACAATATCAGCGGAATTTTTAATTTCTGTAATTTTTTCTTCTGGAATATAAACTGCCAAGAAATGCATCCTCCATTGCCCTTAAAAAATGTCAGAGCAAGGTAATATGGAAGGTTCTAGTGGAGAGCTTCTTTTTTAAAGTTTTTATTTTTTTAAACTTTTGATACTATTATTTTATATTGTCTTGTCAAGGAAAATATAATATTCCCCTGCAAAAAAAACACCTTTGCATAACCTTGATGAACTCGTAAAAAGTCATTTGCAAACGACATTGAGCAAAAAAAACAGGGGGGGTGCAAAAGTCTCTGTCTTATGGATGGACTGATACAAAAAAACAAGGATTTTATTAGAAAAAATTTTAATGATGTGTTTTTGTGAGTTCAATAGCTTTTTTAAGGCTGAGGGTTCCGCTGTATAATGCTCTACCTGTTATTACGCCTACAACACCGACCTTTTTTAGAGGAATCAGAGCTTTTATATCATCTACTGTTGAAACCCCTCCCGAAGCAATCACAGGTATGGATAGAGACTCTGCAAAACTTTTAGTTTCAGAGATGTTAGGCCCGGTCTGCATTCCATCTCTCTGGATATCAGTAAAATTTATTGCAGCTAAACCGCAATCTTCAAATTGTTTTGCAAGATCCACGGCTGTCATTTCGGTTGTCTCAGTCCAGCCCTCTATAGCAACCAACCCTTTGCGCGCATCAATACCCACAACTATCTGTTCAGGAAAAATCCTGCATGCATCCTTTACAAGCTGAGGGTTTCTAATCGCTTCTGTGCCGATAATAACTCTCTTTACACCGAGATCCAGAAACAACTTAATAGTATCAAGATTGCGAATTCCACCCCCGACCTGAACAGGCACCTCTATCTTTTTAACTATTTTTTTTATGGACTGCAGGTTCTGAGGACTCTTTTTAAATGCACCATCAAGATCGATCACATGTATTATCTCTGCGCCTTCATCCTCCCATCTCATGGCAATTGAAGCAGGATCGTCAGAAAAAACAGTTTCAGTATCCATTTTCCCCTGAAAAAGGCGCACGCATTTACCATTTTTTATATCAATCGCAGGTATTATAATCATGATTTTTTCCGGATTATTTGACACAAAGGATGCCAGGAATGAACTGCACGTTGATTTAACATTTACCGGGTGTAATTATCTTGCTGTTTGATTATTTTTCTCTGGCTTATCAGTATCAATTTCAGGTAATTTTTGAATCATATCTTCAAGAGCCGAAACAGCCATCTTATTAACAGTAATCCATTCACCCTTTCTTCTGAAAAATGCCCGTATATTAAAAAGATTTTCGCTAAGTGAGCGCTGTGTTTCATCAAAACGACCTGTCCAAAGTATACGGCCACTTGCCACATCAACAAGATGTATATCAAATGCCGCTGAAGCAGGTGAATCAGCAGAATATTTAGTGCCAACGCGTTCTCTGAAACGGTAAATATATCCTGCCATGACAACCTGGGCACCTAAAACACGTCCTGTTTCAAGAACCTGGTCCCGCTCAGGCATACTGTATTTATCTTTTGATAACATTTCCGACAAAACCCCATGAACCTGTCCAGAAGGAATCAGCTTTATCCCCTTACGACCCTCCATCAGAGAAATAAGGCTTTGTGTTAAAATCTCCTCTGAATCCTCTGTTACCTCTCCGGTCATAAAAACATTACCGCACAAAGGACACCTGATACTAATATTTTCACCATATATTCTTGACAGATTTTTAAATGGTAAAATGAGAAGTTTCCCCTTTATCAAAGGATCGGGAAAAGGCTGTGGAACAATAACATTTGATTTACAGGAACATAATAAAAATATTAAAAAAATAAAAAATATTTTAAATAACCAGGCATTAAAACATTCAGCCTTTTCCCGCTTCAGTTTAATTATATGCATGGGAAAATCATACTCCCTTATAAGGCGCCTTTAGTAGAAAGAACACTTTTTATCCGTTTATCAAAAGAGGTTGCCTGATCTAATGCCCTTCCAAGCGCCTTAAAAATTGACTCAAGGATGTGATGATCATTGCCGCCATAAAACACATTTATATGAAGATTCATCCCAATTGTATTTGCAAATGCCCTGAAAAATTCCCTGGCAAGATAAATATCAAAGGAATTCATCTTTATATTCATAATATCAGGAATATTATAGACAAGAAATGGCCGGTCTGACAGGTCAACTGTAACGGAGGTCAAAACCTCATCCATTGGCGTAACAGCATGACCGTATCGAATAATACCCTTTTTGTCGCCAAGAGCTTTTTTAAATGTTTTACCCAATACAAGACCGACATCTTCGACAGTATGATGAAAATCTACCTCTAAATCCCCTTTCGCTGATACATACAGGTCAAAAAAACCATGAACCGCGAAAAGCGTAAGCATATGATCAAAAAATGGAATGCCTGAAGCTATCTCATATTTACCTCTGCCATCTAAATCAAGTTTAATGCTTATATCTGTTTCTTTTGTCTTGCGATCAAATTCAGCTACACGTTTCATCTTTTGCCTCATAAAGAATCCCTTAATTTTGATGGCTTCGTAAAAATTCATTTGTAAGCGACATTGAGCAGTTTTGGAAAAAGATTCGGATTAAGCCTGGCGTTAAAAATTGCAAGCTGTTTGAGGGCGTTAGCCCGAGTTCTTGCAATTTAGCCGGGATTAATCTGAATCCCAAAAATGCTCATAGAGCGAACAAATCTTACCTTTTACGACGCCATCAATTTTGATGAAGTCGTAAAAAGTCCGCCAAATAAACAGGAAATAATATGGTGGAGATGAGGGGGTTCGAACCCCTGACCTCGGCATTGCGAACGCCGCACTCTCCCAGCTGAGCTACATCCCCACAGACCTTTGAATACAAAGCTCTAACTAATTATTTTTTTTATATATCAAATAGCATAAAGCTGGTCAATTTAAAATAAGTTTTATTAAAAAGGTTTTTTCATGCTCTAATAGTTCATGCTTTGCGATAAAAAAAAGGGAAAAAATTGACAAAAACAATGGTTGAAAGTTAAAAATGAAAACCATATTTAAAAAGTTTTTGCTGCTTCCGCATCCATTGGTCTTCAATTGGGTGCGGAAGCCAAATCAGTTCTCCTTGTATTCTTAATACAATAAGGCTCTTTCGAATTTCAGAAATAGTAAAGGATGGAAAGCTGGTGTTGACGGTTCAATAGCCCTGATTAAATGGGGTTTAGGCAAGGACATAAATACTGTTGATATAAAAGTAGGTTCAGCAATAAAGGATTGATTTATAACTTAACAATTGAGGGTTCAAAATTCACAAAAATTATTCGCTGAAATAAAGACTGATGGCGTCGTAAAAAGCTGCATTTTTATTATTGATCACCAGAACACGAAGAATTTTTTTCTTTATCTTCGATTACTTCGTGTTCTTCGTGGTAAAAATATCGCAGTACGCTCCATGTAACATACTCAAGTTAATTTTGTTGAGTTATAATTTAGGGATCATCTCCCGATTAGTTGTAGTCAATTAAGCTAAAACAAGTGGGTTATTTCTAATTAAGCGGGTGTAATCTCAGAGGGGTCAAGGATTCAAGGGTTCGAGTGAAGAGCTAACCCTCAGCGCTCAAGGAAGAAAGATATAGCAGAAGGATATGGAAAAAAGACAACCAAGGATTACATCAGGATGCTTTACATAAAAAAAGATATAGCAGAAAGCGAAAGAATGTTAAAGGCGCTGATAAAGTTTTTAGAAAAGAAACCCTTGAATCCTTGGACCCTTTTCTCTAACTAAATTGGAGAAGAGCCTAATTTAGTAGATGAGACTTTTTACGACACCGTCAATTTACGGGATTCAGAATATTTTCCAGCTCCATCAAATTATTGCTTTCGCCCATGGCTATAACAATATCGTCTGTATCAATAGTAGTGGCAAAAGATGGATTGAAATTTATTTTGCCGTCAGCCTTTTTAATGGCTATGATGATCAAGTCCAGATCCTGTCTTATTTTAGAATCTCTTAGCGGAATCCCTATAAGTCTGGAGGAGCTGTGAACAGGAATTTCTTCTAATTGAAGCCCTCTGTTCTTTTCGTCTCTTAATAATTCCAGAAAATCGGTTACTGTTGGATGAAGCAGTATTCTCGCCATACGCCTTGCACCTATGCGGTATGGAGAAACCACCTTGTCAGCCCCAGCGCTTAAAAGTTTTTTCCCGGAGCCCACATCTCCTGATCTTGCCATAATAAAGAGATCTGGATTGATTCCACGTGCGCTTAACGTAATGTAAAGATTATCAATATCACGCCCCAATGCGGTAATAAGCCCCTTTGCACTCTTGATACCGGCTTCTATCAATATATCCTCATCAGTTGCCTCACCCCTGACAGAAAGAATCCCTTTTTTACGCAGCAATTCATCTTTTTTGGGATCATTGTCTATGACAACCAGGTCTAAGGGTTTCGAGGAAAGAATTTCACATATGGTTATGCCAACACGACCGTACCCGCATAAAATATAGTGATCTTTTAAAGTTTTTATTTTTTTTTCCAACTTGTGCCTCCCAAAAACTTCTCTGATTTGACCTTCAACCACAAACTCGGCAATCATGCTGACAAGGTATAAAACCACCCCAACTCCTCCCATAATCAATACTGTGGTAAATATCCTGCCTGCGTCTCCAAGCTTGTGCGGCTCACCAAATCCTACTGCTGTAATGGTAATAACAGTCATATAAAACGCTTCAATAAACCTCCATCCTTCAATAATCATATATCCAAATGTACCAAAAGAAAGTATGGCAAAGGAAATCAATATGCCGGCCGCTATTTTTTTTCCTCCAGACATTCACTGTCTCCTGAAAAGTATGGATTTTTAAAATACTTGATAAGGATGATAAATTCGTAAAAAGGCAAGAATTTAAGTATAGATGGCTAAATAAAAATATGGCAGAAAACAACTTATGTGTCAAGCTTCAAGTTAATGTATAATTTTATAAAAAAGCTTCAAATAACAAAGGCTTACGCATAGGCTACTTTGCCGGCCCGGTTATGTGGATAAAGCATGAAATCCGCTTAACATTATCCTTGCTTTCCGTGTCATAAAAAAGCTAATAACATAATTAAATTTTCAGAAACATTGAGACCTTTGCAAAATGTTCAATTTTGCTCAAGTTCAAGGAAGGCGAAAATTTCAACCGCAGGAATATATTGAATATTTCGAGGATCGAAGTTTGAGCCTGACGCAGAAATTGGGCAAAAGGGGAGGTTTTGCAAAGGTCTCACATTAAGGCGTTAAAGGAACTTGAAATATGCAAAATGAAAAATACGCTTTTAAGTTTATAAAAAAAATCAGGGTAAGAATCCATGATCTGCCTGGAGCCTTTGGCGAGCTTGCTGTAGAACTTGGAAAATATGGCGCAATGTTGGGAGATATAACAAAAGTATATCTTACATCACACTATATTATTAGAGACCTTATCATGTTTTTTGATAATCAAACACAATTTAAAAAAACTATTGCTGCGATAAAAAAGTTCAAAAGGTGCAAAATACTTTTTATTGAGGACGAAGTTCTTAATATTCACAAGGGCGGCAAAATAGAGGTAACACCAAAAGTAAAAATAGACACATTGAATGATCTGCAAATGGTATATACGCCCGGAGTTGCACAGGTGTGTAATTATATTGTCGAAAATCCTGAAAAAGCGCTGGAACTTACATCTATCGGGAATTCTGTGTGTATTGCAACAAACGGATCCGCCATTCTGGGTCTTGGCGATATCGGAGTTTATGCAGGAATGCCTGTCATGGAAGGCAAATCCGTAATTCTCAATAAAATGGCAGAGGTAAGCTGCGTTCCTATCCTGGTCGACAGTGATGACATTGATCGAATAGTCGATACTTTAGAAACCATATCAAAAACATTCAGCATGATAATGATAGAAGACATAAAAGCTCCTTTATGTTTCGCAGTTGAAAAAATATTGCAGCAAAGGTTGTCAATACCCGTGTTCCATGACGATCAGCATGGCACGGCAACTGTTATCCTTGCGGTATTAATCATTGCTTTGCAGATGTTTAAAAGAAAAAAAGAAAAGGTCAGCATAGTTATCAGTGGGGCTGGCGCGGCAGGCCTTGCCACATGCAGGATGTTGATAGAATATGGATTTAAAAACATCGTTATCTGTGACTCAGCAGGTGCAATATATAAAAACAGAAAACAAAAAATGAATGCATATAAGAAGGCTATTGCAGAAAACACAAATCAAAATATGGAAAAAGGATCCTTAAAAACAATAATAAAAAATAAGGATATATTTATCGGTGTTTCAGCGCCAAATCTGGTTTCAAAAGATATGGTTAAGAGTATGAATAAAGATCCAATTGTGCTCGCTCTTGCAAATCCAATACCTGAAATAATGGTTCAGGATGCAAGGGACGCCGGAGCTGCCTTTGCCAAAGACGGCAGAACGGTTAATAATTGTCTCGCATTTCCCGGGTTAGTAAGAGGAGCCCTTGATGCCCATGCTTCGGAAATAACATATGCAATGAAATTTGCGGCAGCTGAAGAAATTGCAGCTTTGGCCAGGAAAAACGAAGGTGTGCCCAATTTTATGAATCTTAACATTCATAAAAAAATTGCGAAAAAAGTAAAACAGGCTGCCTTAAAATATAATGATATCAGGTAATAATTAAATTAAAACCAGAAAAAACTCATGTATAACAAATCGTAAACAAAGAACCAGCCATAATAAAAACAACAATTGTGCTAATGATTTAATCTTTTATTAATAACAATATATCAACAGGTTCTTTGCTAACGATTTTTAATACATTCAAACAGTTTTCTAATTTTAATTTAATCACAACTGAAGACTGATTGTTTAAAGTTATTCTAATTTCAAGTGCTGCAAAGCGGCATAGTGGAGCTTTTTACGAAATCGTCAAATAATTCAGGGTTGCATTCTTATAATCATCAGTAAAAGCTTTTCCATTTCCATAATCTTCATGCCATTTATCAGGAACATAAATTTTTTCATATAAATGTTCACGATTCGCTTCAAGTAAAAGGCGAGGTTTATGCATAAAATCAGCAGCACACATAACTTTTTTTCCTGTTTTTATTGATAACTGCTTCAGCCATTTAAGCCCGTCATGGCTTCTCATCAAGTGGTGGTCTAGAATCACACAATCTATTGCCCGGCAAAGCCTCAAGGCATTATGCCAGGCCCTTTCAATTTGATTCTTAGACAATCTTGATAAATAAATCGGGGGGCCTCCAGCCAATACAATATCAGGTCTCCAGAAAATTATAGTAGAAATTGTATCATCGTTCAGCAGCTGAATGTCAGGAGCATGAACAAACACCTCATCTTCTTCAATCCTCGTCATCAGGACTGTATCCTTAGTATCATCTGCATCTCCATGAGGTATTGGCCCGGAAAATGTCATTGGGCCATGTTCTTTGAATTCCGCGGAGATTAAACTGACATTTAAAAAATCAGCAATGGCTTCAGCCCGTTTTTTCTCAGTATGATAAAAATGTAAAGGATCCTTTGTCCATATCCTCACCCCTGTATTAAGTCCGACCAGCCTTCTTATATCAAGCTGGTAAGGATTAGCATCAGCCAGAGGAATATGGTCTCCATGGAAATGGCTCAAAACAATATCCGTAGCTTTACTCCATGCTGCTATAATTTTTTTCTGGATTTTTTCGTCTATGGCAACCTGAACAGGATGAGGAAGCAGGCCATGCCTCATGTAGCCTAAAGCAATCCCAGGATCAATGAGTATTCTTTTATCCCTCGTTGTTACAAAACAGCAAAGGCCTCTTACTCCCAGGGATTCAGCTCCGATGATTTCTATGTGCATAAAAAACCTGTTTTTTTCTGCATTTACTTCAATCTAATATTTTTTTCAGCTCAGATCCTCGTAAAAATGTAACAACCACACCAGTTAATGCGACCATTGCCCCTGTAAACATCGCCCATTTAAAAGCTGTCATAAAAAAGGCTTCAAATTCAGGCTTATAAATATTCAAACTGAGACCATTGCTAAGCCTGTAAAAAATACTGTTAAATATAAGCCCTGACAGTGCTATACCAATTACCATCCCAAGATTCCGAGATGTTGCAACAGCTCCTGAAGCTATACCCCTCTGTGCAGGTGTGACAGCAGTCATTATTGTCAGGTTATTGGGAGAAATAAAAATCCCCACACCTAAACCAACAAGGCCAAGACGCCAGGCAATAGAAAAATATGAGTGTGATGGCGTTAGTGTAGATAAAGATAATAAGGCAACACTCAGCACAAACATTCCCAGTGTGCAGAGTATCCTCGAGCCGATCCTGTCGGAAATATAACCTGAAATGGGGCTTGCAAAAAAAAGAAAGGCAAAGGGAACGACCATTATGTATCCAGCCTTGTCTATAGGAAGTGCGTGTGGATAAACAAGATAAAACGGCATAAGGAAGGTCATGGTATAAAGCCCTGCAAAAAGAATAAATGCTGAAATTACCGGCAAAAAAAACAGACGGATATTTAAAAGAGACGGCTGGAATACAGGATAGTCCATTTTTTTCTCAATTTGAATAAAAAATATCATTGATAAAAGTGAAAAAAATAATAGGAAAAATATTCTCATGGAAGTAAAACCCCACTCATGTCCATGTGATATAGCTAAAATAAACATACTGAAACCAGAAACAAGCAATAAAGCTCCTTTCCAGTCAAATGGTTCCATGCTCGCAATATCTCCCTTTCCACCTTTTAGAATTCTAAAAGCTAAAACCATAGACACAATGCCTATTGGGATATTAACATAAAATATTATTCTCCATGTAAAATACTTAACAATAAGTCCGCCCATGAGCGGTCCTGTTATTAATCCTGCGGCGACTACTGTACCAACCATTCCTAAAGCCTTTCCCCTTTCAGAGGCTGGAAAAATATCGACTACAAGTGCGGGTGAACATGCCATAAGCATTGCAGCGCCAATACCCTGCAGGGATCTGGCGACAATAATCCATATTGCATCAGGAGCTGTCCCGCACAGGAGTGAGCCTGCAGAAAAAACAAAAAAACCCCTGCAATATACCCATCGCCTACCCTTGATATCGCTGAGCCGTCCAAAAGGAAGCAGGAATGATGAAACCGTAAGAAGATAGATCATGGGTACCCACTCAATTGTTGTGAATGGCACCTTTAAATCCTTCATAATAACAGGAAGCGCAATATTTACTATACTGCTGTCAAGCGTTGACATAAAGACCGCAGTAGCCACAAGTGAAAATACAATCCATTTTTTTTCTAAAAAAGCGATTTGTTTCATAATACAGCAACAGTAAAAAACAACGTTGTTGGCTTCGTAAAAAGCTAGATTATGCCGCTTTGCAGCACTTGAAACCGAAAAGACTTTTGAGCAATCAGTCTTCAGTTATGATTAAATTAAAATTAGAAAACTGTTTGAATGTATTAAAAATCGTTAGCAAAGAACCTATTGATATATTGCTATTAATAAAAGATTAAATTATCAGCATAATTGCTGTTTTTATTATGGCCGGTTCTTTGTTTACGATTTGTTATACATGAGTTTTTTCTGGTTTTAATTTAATTATAACTGTTGCGATAACCCGCAAAAACTACAGTTGAGTTATTTGAAAGTCACGAATTTAACTGCAGATGGCTAAGTAAAAAGGTTTACCCGCCTTTGGCGGCGCCGGAGGCGACCAGGGTTCATATACAAGGCGTAGTTTTTTTTCAGGACCGAAGGCATACATATAGTATGTCGAGGGTCTGAAAAAATACTACAACACAGTAGATGCGACTTTTTACGACGCCATCAACGTTAATGGTTATGAAAAACAACCTGGTATAAATTTTTGCTTGATTTCCATAATAAAAAAAAATATCATTTACAGTTTAAAAGATCATACGCAAAATTCTTGTTCAAGCGTTAAAAATATTTCGATTTGCAATTGATTGTATACGGAAAATTAATAAATGGAAACTATAAAAATCTTAGGCACAGGTTCTTATCTGCCTGAAAAAGTGTTAACAAATTTTGATTTGGAAAAAATGGGTCTGGACACCAGCGATGAATGGATTATTCAACGCACAGGAGTAAGTGAAAGAAGAATAGCTGATCCAGATGTTACAACTTCAGATCTTGCATGTGAAGCCTCGCTAAAGGCCATCGAAATGGCAGGAATGACCGCTGAAGATATTGATCTTATAATTCTTGCCACCATAACACCTGATACATGTTGTCCTTCAGGCGCCAACTGGCTGCAGGGCAAATTAAATGCGCCGCAAGCTGTAACATTTGATATTACCGCGGCCTGTTCAGGTTTTATATTCGGCCTGAATGTTGCTGAGCAATATCTTAGAACCGGAACCTACAAAAATGTTCTTGTCGTGGCATCTGAAGTCATGTCACGAACCGTAAACTGGAAAGATAGAAACACCTGCATCCTGTGGGGTGATGGTGCAGGAGCTGCTTTATTAACAATATCAGGTAAGAAGGGGCATGAGATTTTATCCACTCACATTCATACAGACGGAGCTAATGGCCAAGATCTTCTGATGCCGGGCGGAGGGTCAAAAACTACGCCTATTTCTCATGAAAGTGTTGACAAGGGATTGCATTCTCTTGATATGATTGGAGCTAATCTTACCTTTAAAGTAGCTGTAAAGAGGTTTATCGAATCAATAAAAGAGTCTGCTCTGCACAACAATATAGAGATAAAAGATATAAACTGGTTTATTCCACACCAGGCGAATATCAGGATGTTTCATTTTATCTCCAAATCACTTAAAATACCATTTGAGAAATTTTATATGACCATTCAAAAGTATGGCAATATTTCTTCAGCATCATGCGCTATAGCTCTTGATGAAGCTGTGCGTGATAAAAGCATCAAAAAAAATCATCTGGTCTGCATGCCGGTTTTTGGCGGCGGGTTAACTTGGGGCAGCGCTCTAATTAAATGGTAGTATTCTGCCTGTTGCAGCTAATATGAAAGACTCTGGTTACAAATATATTTTTGGGCCTGTTCCATCAAGGCGGCTCGGCATGTCTCTTGGTGTAGACCTAATGCCTCATAAAACATGCAGCCTCAATTGTGTTTACTGCGAGTGCGGCAAAACAACCCATTTAACGATAAAAAGGGATGAATATATTCCTGTGGAGCTCATAAAAAAAGAGCTCAAAGATTTTCTTTCAGGCAATCCAGAGCTTGATTTTATCACCTTTTCAGGTTCAGGCGAACCAACACTTCATGCCGGCATGGGTGAAATAGCTGAATTTATCAGCACAGATTATCCTCAATACAGATCAGCTCTGCTTACGAATAGCACACTTTTTTATCAGGAAGGTCTTATAGAACAGGTTGCCAGTATAGATATTATTATTGCTTCATTTGACTGCGCCACAAAAAAAAACTTCATAAAAATAAACAGGCCTCATCCTGCTCTTGATTTGAAAAAAATTATCGATGGTTTAATTTGTTTAAGAAAAAGTTTTTCAGGACAGCTGTGGATTGAAGTCTTTTTGGTTCCTGATATAAATGATAACGAGATCGAACTTAAAAAAATAAAAAAGATATTAGATAATATAAAACCTGATAAAATACAGATCAACACTCTTGACAGACCGGGCACTGAAAACTGGGTAAAACCGGTTGACAACGAGCTGTTAACACATGCAAACGAACTCTTATGCGGATTTGAGGTTATTAAAGATTTTACTTCTGAAAAAAATAGTTCTAGATTGAAAAAGGATAATCTTAAGGAGTTTTTATCTGCATTAAAACGCAGGCCATGTACAGATAAGGATCTCTCGCAAATTTTAGGGATTAATGTAACCGAAGTTAAAAACTACCTTGAACCTCTAATAAAAAGCGGTAAGATTAAAAAAAAAGAAATGCCAAGGGGTACTTTTTATATAACCAGATAATTTCATGAATTATCTATTCGTAAGTAAATATGGATGGTAACAATGCCGGTTTATGTGTGGAAAGGTAAAAACAGTAAAAAACAGGCACGAAAAGGTGAAATGGAAGCTTCGAGCAGGGAAGCTGTCCAGGCAAATTTAGCCAAAATTAAGATATTGTCTCCAAAGATTAAAGAAAAACCAAAAGATCTTTTTGAGAATATCGCCTTTATGCAGCCTAAGGTTGCGCAGGCGGATACAATACTTTTTTGTCGGCAATTTTCGACCATGATTGATTCAGGTCTTCCAATAGTACAGTGCCTTGACATACTCTACTCACAACAGGAAAACAAAACATTCAAAAAAATGTTGAAAAAAATAAAAGAATCTGTGGAAGGCGGCGAAACCCTTGCTGATTCTTTAAAAAAATATCCGAAAAATTTTGACGATCTTTTTGTAAACATGATAGAAGCTGGTGAAACAGGCGGTATACTCGATACTGTTTTAAGAAGACTTTCAACTTACATGGAAAAAGCCGCAAAACTTAAAGCTAAAATAAAAGGCGCTATGACCTATCCAATAGTTACCCTTATTATAGCTGCACTAGTTGTGGCCATAATAATGGTCTTTGTTATCCCTGTATTTGAAGACATGTTTAAAGGAATGGGTGGCGCCCTTCCCTTACCAACACAAATTGTTGTAAATATGAGCAGGTTTATTAAAAGCAATGTATTATATATAATAGGATTAATAGTTTTTATAATATTTGCATTAAAAAAATTTTATAAAAGCAAAAAAGGAGAGGAGCTTATAGACGATTTATCCTTAAACCTGCCTGTAATGGGAATGCTGTTGCGTAAAGGAGCGGTTGCAAAATTTACAAGAACCATGAGCACCATGCTTACCAGTGGAGTCTCGATTTTAGACGCTCTTAATATTGTAGCCAAAACAGCAGGCAACAAAACAATTGAAGCTGCCTTATATGAGGTGCGTTCCAATATTTCCGAAGGCCGCACAATGGCAGACCCCCTTGCCGAAAGCGGAGTTTTCCCGCCTATGGTCTGCCAGATGATAGCAGTAGGTGAAACTACTGGGGCAATGGATGAAATGCTGAAGAAAATTGCAGACTTTTATGATGATGAGGTCGATCAGGCTGTAGCAAACATGACTGCATTGATAGAACCTTTTATGCTTGTATTTCTCGGCGTTGTCATTGGAGGTCTCGTTGTTTCGATGTATCTGCCCATTTTCAAGATGGCTGCCGCTTTGGGTTAACAGTTAAAAAATCTTTCATCTAAACAAATTTTATTCTCCTTTTTCACTCCTTTTACATAACAGAAAATAATTTATGGCGTCGTAAAAAGTCAAAAAAAAAACACTTTTTGCGAATCGTGTTAAGTGTTAAGAGCTTGATATAACAATTAAATGTTTTATCTTAACACCTAACACTTAACACCTGATGAATTCGATTTTTTACGAGGGCGTCAATAATTGACAACCCTCAAATTTTTCACAGTTTGCCAAATATTTGAATGCTAAAAAAATCTGCTTGATTTTAAGAGGCCTTTGAAAACAAATTAGACAATTGAATAACTTTAGCTTGAAATTCAAGGCAGTTAATCATCTAAGTAAATCTTGACACATACCTGCAAATAAATTAGTAGATAAAGTTTAATTCTAAGAGCTGCTAATAATGATGAAATTATAAAAATTCAAACTCGTCGGTCTTGATGAATTCGTAAAAAGTTGTCACTCCGGTGAAAATGAAAACCGGAGTCCAGATTGATCATAACTGTTTGAGAATACTGGATTCAGGCTTTCTCTCGAATGACGGAAATTGGTGTTTTTTGACTTTTTACAACACCATCAGTCTTAGAGGCTCTTGAAAAATGCTTCCTGCTGTCAGCAGGATTAAACATGGATTGGACAGATATGGACAAAACAAACGATATTATTGAACAGCGAAGGCAAAAACTCGAAGACTTAAAAGAGAAAAATATTAATCCTTTTCCAAATGACTTTGTTGTTACAGACACAATAAAAAATATTTTAAATACAATAGAAAAAACTCCTGATTCTATGAAAGAAAATGATCCTGTCTTTGCCGTAGCTGGCCGTATGATGGCAATAAACCGTTTTGGGAAGGCAGCCTTTATAAGATTCAGAGATCGTACAGGACAACTCCAGTCATATATAAGAACAGACCGTATCGGTGCTGAAGCCTTTTCCCTTTTTAAGCAAATCGACATTGGAGATTTTATCGGCATAAAAGGATGGATGTTTAAAACAAAAACAGAAGAATGGACTCTTCTGGCTACTGAAATAAAACTTCTATGTAAAACGATAAGACCACTTCCGGAAAAGTTTCATGGCCTTAAAGATCCTGAAAAACGTTATCGTCAACGCTACATTGACCTGATAATGAATTCAAATACACGTGATATATTTGAAAAACGCAGTAAAACTGTCCAGGAAATACGCAAATTTTTTCTTAATCGTGATTTCCTTGAAGTAGAAACCCCTATGATGCAACCTGTGCCTGGAGGCGCGGAAGCCACGCCTTTTAAAACCTATCATAATGCTCTGGGAATGAACCTTTTTTTACGTATTGCCCCTGAATTATATTTAAAGCGTCTTGTTATAGGCGGCTTTGAAAGGGTTTTCGAGCTTAACAGAAACTTCAGAAATGAGGGGGTTTCAACAAAACATAATCCTGAATTTACCATGCTTGAGTTCTATCAGGCATATGCCACTTATGAAGATTTGATGAATTTGACTGAAGAAATGTTAAGGCTTGTGGCTATAAATGTTACTGGCTCTGAAATAATAAAATTCCAGGGGAACAGCATAAATCTGGGAGGCAGATGGTGTCGAATGGGAATGTTTGAGTCTCTGGAAAAAATCGGGGGCATGTCACCTGATATTTTTAATAACAGAGAAAAACTGCTTGATTTTGCTAATTCACAAGGCATCCCCATAAAACAAAAAACAGGAACAAAAACCATTCGTACTGGAAAAATTATCGCCAAACTGTTCGATATTTTAGTAGAGCCAAAACTGATTCAACCTACATATATTGTCGGATATCCTGTTGAAATTTCTCCTCTTTCCAGAAAAAATAACGATGATCCCACTCTAACAGACCGCTTTGAGCTGTTTATTGCCGGCCATGAAATTGCCAATGGATTTTCGGAACTCAATGATCCTGACGACCAGAAAAAACGTTTTCTTCAACAGGTTGAAGACAGGGAGGGAGGAGATGAAGAGGCCCATTATATGGATGAAGACTATGTTAAAGCATTAGAATACGGAATGCCTCCAACTGCCGGTGAAGGAATAGGAATTGACAGGCTTGCCATGCTTTTAACCGACTCTGCTTCCATACGTGAAGTCATACTTTTTCCGCATATGAAAAAGACAAAAAATTAAGCTTTCAAATTGCTTAATCAATGCTCGAACAAAAAATATTTTTTTATAACTCAACGTTGATGGTGTCGTAAAAAGTCATTTGTAAGCGACATTGAGCAGTTTTGGAAAAAGATTGAAGCTAAAGCTTCCCGGCAAGGAAAATAATCAGTTTTTGGCCGGTCAGATTGAGTCTGGCGTTAAAAATTGCAAGCTGTTTGAGGGCGTTAGCCCGAGTTCTTGCAATTTAGTCAGAATTAATCTGAATCCCAAAAATGCTTACAGAGCGAACAAATCTTACTTTTTACGACACCATCAACGTTATTGACTCGGACAATTTTATTATTGATAAAAACAAAGAACATAAACCGTTTTTCTTTATCTTCATGATAAAAATATCGCGGTACGCTAATTAGAATTTTCTTAAAATTATGAGTTTTGAATATTTCATAGGCAGCCGCTATATGCGCGCCAAACAAAAACAGACTTTTATTTCATTGATTACAATTCTTTCCATAGCCGGGATTACTATCGGAGTTATGGCCCTTATTATAGTAATTGCCGTTATGTCTGGCGCTGAGTCTGAATTTAAATCACGTATCCTTGGTGTTGAACCGCATATTATGGTGATGCATCATGGTAAAACATTTACAAATTATCAGCAGATAATTAAGGATATTGAAAAAATCAACGGGGTTAAAACAGTATCCCCTTATGTTCTCAGCCAGGTTATGCTCCGTTCATCATCCAGCGTATCAGGATCTGTTTTAAGAGGAATAGATCCTGAGTCCGAAGCTCAGGAAATAAAAAATCTAAACAAAAATTTTCTGAAACAAAAATTAGCGATCAATCATGATGCAGGGCTATCTGATTTTACACCCGGAATTATTTTAGGAAAAGAACTTGCCCGAAATTTAGGTGTAATGGAAAACGATATTATTTATCTGATTTCACCACACGGAATGCTTGCTCCTGTTGGACATATACCTGCAACAAAACGCTTCAAGGTAACAGGGGTTTTTGAATCTGGAATGTATGAATATGATACATCCCTTGCATACGTTCACCTGAAAGACGCCCAATCCATTATGCACATGGGAGACTCGGTTACAAGTATAGGTGTCCGCATAAATGATGTTTACAAGGCAGCTAATATAGCAGAAAATATTACGACTAAACTTAACCAGAAATATAAAACCATTTCATACTGGTCAAGGGACTGGATGCAGATGAACAGCAACCTTTTTTCCGCGCTTAAACTTGAAAAAAAGGCTATGTTCATTATTTTGACCCTCATCGTTCTTGTCGCTGCCTTTAACATCGCAAGCTCGCTTATTATGATGGTTATGGGTAAAACAAAGGATATCGCCATATTAAAAGCTATGGGCGCGACTAATAAAAACATTGGAAAAATTTTTGTATTCAGAGGAATGATTATTGGCTTAACAGGAACAATTCTTGGACTGTGTCTGGGCCTGACTGGATGCGTACTGCTTAAACACTATAAATTCATCAAGCTTCCTGGAGATGTATATTATTTTACTACACTTCCTGTAAAACTCGAGGCATTAGATGTTTTTGTGATTGTTGCGGCTGCCATGATAATCTCCTGGCTGGCAACACTATATCCAGCACGTCAGGCTTCAAAACTTAATCCTGTTGAGGCAATTCGCTATGGGTAATAATCAAAACAGCGATCATTCTCATATAATAACTGTCAAAAATTTAAGCAAAAGTTTCAGCCATAACGGCATAAAAATTGAAATATTAAAAAATATTAATCTTAGTTTAGACGCAGGAGAAAAAATAGCAATTATAGGGGCATCGGGTATAGGAAAGTCTACACTTCTCCATATTCTCGGCACTCTTGACAGACCTGAGAACGGAACATTTCTTTTCAATAATAAAAATGTTTTTCTTTTTGATAATGAAAGACTTGCGAGGTTCAGAAATGAATCTATTGGTTTTGTTTTTCAGTTTCATCATCTACTCCCGGAATTCAGCGCTGTAGAAAATGCCATGATGCCGGCTCTTATAAAAGGTGTAAACAAAAAAGAAGCAAAAGAAGCTGCTGAGGCAATTCTTATCAGAGTGGGGCTTAAAGATAGATTATCATATAGAATAAATAAACTTTCAGGTGGTGAGCAACAAAGGGTTGCTCTGGCAAGAGCCCTGGTTCTCAGGCCTGTTATTCTTTTAGCTGATGAGCCTACCGGCAATCTTGATGAAAAAAACAAAAAGCAGGTCCACGATCTGCTTATGGAATTAAACCAGGAGCTAAACATGACAATGATTGTTGTTACGCACAGCATAGAGCTTGCATCATATATGTCGCGTATAGTAACCATTGTCGATGGGCAACTGACAAAAACTTAATCATTAAGGTATAAGGTATTTAATTATGTTTAGATCTTTAAAATTCCTGATAATAGCAACAATGTTAATTATTCCCAATGTCGCGTCTTCCCGGGAACCTGTGAGCATTCTTATATTACCCTTTGAAATATATTCTCAGGAAAACCTTTCATATCTCAAAACCGAAATTCCAAAAACAATCGAAAAACATCTTAAACAGGATGAAGCCAGAATAATAAGCCTGGATTCTATTGCTGGCCTGAATGATTATACAGACAGAAAAAATGTATCCGATATAGATGCGATTAGAGATCTCGGTATAAAAAATGCCGCTGACTATGTAGTCTGGGGAAGTCTTACATGGATAGGACAAAAATTCAGCCTGGATGCAAAACTTATTGAGTCTTTTGGTAAAAGGCCTCCGAAAAACTTTTATGTCGAGGGAAGAGGAATAGAAAATCTTCTTGGGTCAGTAGAAAAGCTTGCGGACGAACTTGGCATAAAACTTTTTAAAAGGGTAAAAATCGCAGAGGTAACTATAGCAGGCAACAAGCGTATAGAGGCTGATGCAATTAAAAGGGCATTAAAAACTTCTAAGGGAGATATGTATGTTTCAAAAAATCTTGCCAAAGATCTTAAATCAATATTTTCAATGGGATATTTTGATGACGTAACAATAGAGGCGGAAGATGGGCCAAAAGGAAAGATAATTACCTTCAGGGTACAAGAAAAACCTACTATCAGGGTAATTAATATAAAAGGCAACAAAGCATTTGACGACGAAGAAATAATTGAAAACATGGATATCAAAACCGGATCGATTCTGAACATGTTCAAGATACGCAGTAACATTGAAAGGATAGAGGAACTATATAAAAACAAGAATTATCATAATGTAAAAATAGCTTATAACATAAATAACCTTGAACATAATCAGGCTGATCTTGAATTTGTTATCGAAGAAGGCGAAAAAATCCGAATAAAAAGGATAATATTTGAAGGAAATAAGAATTATTCGAGCAAGAAACTAAAGAAAATGATGAAATCATCTGAAAAGGGTTTTTTTTCCTGGCTTACATCATCAGGAGAACTTAACAAAGAAGATCTTAGTCAGGATATTGTCAAGCTTTCTGCTTTTTATCATAATAATGGTTATATTCAAGCCAGAATTGGTGAACCCCATATTGAATATAAAGACAACTGGATTGATATTACTATAAAAATTTTCGAGGGAACTCAGTTTGAAGTAGGAGAAGTGGATATTGAAGGCGATATAATATTGCCAAAGGAAGAACTGAAAAAAAATGTTAAAATTGCCAAGGAAAAATTTTATAACCGGGAAGTTGTTAGAAACGACGTGCTTTTAATTACAGACATATATTCTGACGAAGGTTATGCATATGCTGAAATATCTCCACGCATAAAAGAAAATCTCGAAAAATCAAATGTAAATATTACCTATGTAATTAAAAAGGGCAAACAGGTTTATTTTGAAAAAATAATTATCGCCGGAAATACCAAAACAAGGGATAGGGTTATTCGTCGTGAGCTCAGGGTTTATGAACAGGAGCTATACAGCGGCAAAAAATTAAAACGAGGGGTACGCAATCTTCACAGGCTTAATTTCTTTGAAGATATAAAGGTTAATACTTCAAAGGGAAGCTCTGATGACAAGATGATTTTAAACATCGATGTTAGTGAAAAGCCAACCGGCATGCTGAGCTTTGGAGGTGGTTACAGTAATGTTGAGAGTCTCTTTGCAATGGCTTCTATTTCCCAGAATAATCTTTTTGGCCGTGGACAGATCCTTAAGTTAAAAGCACAGTTGGGCGGCAAAACAACAAGGTACACTTTGAGTTTTACAGAACCATGGCTGTTTGACATTCCTCTGTCAGCAGGTATTGATCTTTACGACTGGCAGGTTGATTATGATACCTACGATAAAAACAGTCAAGGAATTGGCTTCAGATTCAGCTATCCGGTATTTAAATTCAGCCGTGCCTATTTATCCTATGTTTTTGATATAAGCGACGTAAAAAACATTGATACGGTATATGCCTCAAACCTTGTTAAAGACTCAGAGGGAACAAATACCAAGAGCAGTATATCTACTGCTCTTAAATATGATTCAAGAGACAGGCTTTTTAACCCTACAGAGGGATCAGAGCACGGCATAAGCGTTCAATATGCAGGCCTTGGCGGAGACATAGGTTTTACAAAATATCTCGCTGAAACAGGATGGTATTTCCCCTTATTTAAAGAAACAGTAGGATTTCTCCACGGCAAAACCGGTTACGTTAACAGAAATTCAGGAAAAAAACTTCTTGATTACGACAGGTTTTATCTTGGTGGTATGAATTCGCTGCGTGGTTTTGACTGGCGGGATGTCGGCCCGACAGATGAAAACGGTGATAAGATAGGAGGAAATAAATTCGTACAGTTCAACGCTGAATATCTGATTCCTCTAATCAAAAAAGCAGGTCTTATAGGTGTTGTTTTTTATGATACTGGAGATGTATATGCAAACGGTGAAAATGTTTCCCTGGGCAACCTGCGTGAAAGCGTTGGATACGGATTCAGATGGTATTCTCCATTAGGCCCCATCCGGCTTGAAAATGGATATATTCTTAATCCAAAAGAAGATGAGAATGGAGGTGGAAGATGGGAGTTTACTATGGGAACGGCTTTCTAAGTAAACTGAACAATTTTGAATTCTCAATTTTAAATCAATGTTATTAACTTGGTCGATTTTATTATTAATCACCACGAAGAACACGAAGTATTTTTCTTTATCTTCGCTTCCATCATGCTCTTCGCGGTAAAAAAATATCAATGATCAACTATTAAAGGGGGATAAAATGAAATTTGGAAAAACTGCTTTTATTGCGATAACTGTTATATTTTTCTCCGCTGTTTATTCATACAGTGCGGATGTCGCTAAAATAGGAATAATAGATTTTCAAAAAATTTTTAACACATCAAGCGCCGGCAAATCAGCTCAGGCTGAAATAAATGAAAAAGGGAAGGAAATGGAAACTGAGCTTAAAGTAAAAGGCACTGCAATAGAAGAACTTCAAAAAAAGCTTGAGCACGATTCACTGGTAATGAGCAAACAAATGCGCGAAGAAAAAACAAGAGAAATAAAGATAAAAATAGGTGAGATAAAAGCGCTTCAGAAAAATTATTTAACTGAATTCAGGGGGCTTGAAAGCAGACTTGTTACACGCATAAAAAAGGATGTTCTGGAAATTGTTAAAGAGTTTGGAGAGAAAAAAGGTTATCTCTTGATAATAGAAAAAACTGCTGCCCTTTATTATCCCAACTCAATAGATCTAACGGACCAATTAATTCGCACATACAACAAAAAAGAAGCTGATAAGAAAAAGTAGGTGTCAGATGTTCAAAAATCAGAGATCAGAAGTCAGCCGACTGAATCAAGGAGTTTTTTATAATTTCGTAGCCGTTCACTGCTTGAAACTTAAAATTGGAAAGTAGAAATTTGGCAAAAATGAAACGAATTTACGAGTTGGATGTTTACAAACTGGCAGAAGTTTTATCAGATATGGTCTAACACGACTTTGACAAGTGGAATAAAAGGGTTCAGGCCAAATTCTAATTTCTAATTTCAACTTTCCGTGAACGCTTACATAATTTTTTAGTATTCTTCGTGGTAAAGAAAACAAGCTCCAATAAGGATATATGTTACGCATGGAAATATTGCTTTCCAAGATAGGAGAAATCATCGGAGGTGAGCTGTCAGGCGGCTATAACAAAATTATCAGCGGAGTAGCGCCCTTTGACATGGCCACGCAGAATGATATTACCTGCGCTGACAGTGCAAAATTTTTAAAAAAAATAGATGAAACCAGCGCAGTAGCTGTTATTGTGCCAAAAGATTTTACAGAGTCTTCAAAGATAACTGTTCGGGTGAAAAATCCCAGACTTGCCTTTGCAAAAGTTACAACTCTTTTTCACCCTCCTTCAAAAACCGAATATATTAACAGTTCCGGCGGGATATCCTCAAATGCCTATACAGGCAAAAATTTTCTGCACGGCAGGGATATTTCTGTTGCGCCTTTTACTGTAATTCAAAACAATGTAACATTAGGTGATCATGTAATCATTCATCCAAACGTAGTAATCGGAAATGATGTGGAAATTGGAAATGATGTGGAAATTTATCCTAATGTAACCATACTTGAGCGCTGCAAAATCGGAAACAGAGTAATAATTCATGCCGGCAGTGTTATAGGCAGTGATGGTTTTGGTTTTGCTCCTGATGAGGAAAGCTATTTTAAAGTCCCCCAAACAGGCATTGTTCAGATAGATGATGACGTGGAAATCGGTGCTAACAATACGATCGACAGGGCCACCTTTGGCAAAACCAGAATTTGCAGAGGAGTCAAAACAGATAATCTGGTTCATATAGCACATAACGTAACAATTGGTGAAAACAGCGTAATTGTGGCGCAGGTCGGAATTTCCGGAAGCACAACAATTGGCAGGCATGCCATATTAGCAGGACAGGCTGGAATTTCAGGCCATATTACTCTGGGAGACAATGTGACTATCGGACCTCAGGCAGGAGTTGCCTCATCTGTCGAAAACAACCGGATTATGTCAGGCTCGCCAGAAATGCCGCATAAATTATGGCTCAGAGTGCAAAGGATTATATACAGGCTTCCTGAGTTAAAAAAGAAGCTGTCTGAATTAGAAAAAAAAATAAACAGGCTTGAAGAAGATGGAAGTGAACATGAAGGAGGTATAAAAACTTGACTTATAATATTCAGGAAATAATGAACTTTCTGCCGCATCGATATCCTTTTATTTTGATTGATCGAATACTTGAGATTATACCTGATGAGAAAATTATTGCTCTTAAAAACGTAACTATAAACGAACCTTTTTTTCAGGGGCATTTTCCCAAAAATCCAATTATGCCTGGTGTTCTTATTGTAGAAGCCATGGCTCAGGCTGGCGGCGTGTTTGCTTATACATTCATGCCCGAGGCAGAAAAAGGGTCTGTTATATATTTTATGGGAATGGACAAGGTCAAGTTCAGAAAACCGGTTGTGCCCGGTGATCAGCTTATCTTTGAAGTGAGGATTTTGAAACGAAGGTCAAAAACAATTAAAATGGCCGGAATTGCAACTGTTGATAAAAAACTTGTAGCCGAAGCTGAACTTATGGCTACTTTTGGAGACAAACCATGATACATTCAACGGCAATCATTAATCCAAAAGCAGAAATAGATTCAAATGTGAAAATCGGCGCTTATTCAATTATTGGAGAGGATGTTTTTATAAAATCTGGAACCGTTATAGGCCCTCATGTTGTTATTGACCCTTACGTCACGATAGGTGCTGACTGCAATATTTTTCAGTACGCAGCCATAGGCGCTGCTCCGCAGTCTTTAAAATTCGAGGGCGGCAAAACCTATGTTAAAATCGGATCCGGCACTACTGTGCGCGAGTTTGTCACCATCCACAGGGGAACAGAATTTGGCGGAGGAATAACAGAGGTTGGAGAAAAAAATCTTTTGATGGCATATACACATATAGCCCATGACTGTAAAACAGGCAAAAATGTTGTTTTATCAAACAACGCAACTCTTGCCGGTCATATAACATTAGGCGACAATGCTACAATCGGAGGTCTTGTTGCAATTCACCAGTTTGTCAGGATAGGCGACTATGCTTTTGTCGGAGGAAAATCAGCGGTGGTAAAGGATGTCCCTCCTTATGTTATTGCTTCAGGAGACAGAGCAATACTTCACGGGTTAAACACAGTGGGATTAAAAAGGCATAATTTTTCTGATGATGCATTGTCATCGTTAAAAAAGACCTACAGGATTCTTTTCCGTATCGGGCTTACCATGAATGAGGCTATAGAAAGAGTGCGCGCAGAGGTCAAACAGACTCCTGAAGTTATAAATTTCATTGACTTTATCAACTCATCTCAGCGAGGAATTACAAGGTAGTGATCGATAAAACTATGCGTATTGGACTAATTGCAGGGAGCGGCCAGTTCCCTATTATTTTTTCTAAGGCAGCAAAATCAAAAGGATTTGCCGTTTATGCAGCAGCTTATCTGGATGAAACAGATCCTGCCCTGAAAGAAGATGTTGAAGCGATTGAGTGGATGCATATCGGGCAAATCAAACGGCTGATAAAGTTTTTAAAAAAAAATAATATTAGTGAAGCGGTTATGATAGGCGCCATAAAAAAAACAAGGATGTTCTCTGATGTAAGACCTGATATGAAAGCGATCGCCCTGATTGCAAAAATGAAACATACTCATGACAATGGGATTTTAAGCGTTTTTGCAGAAATCCTTGAAAAAGAAGGAATTAGAATAAGGTCTTCTACTTTTTTGCTTCCAGATCTTTTAGCGAAGCAGGGATGCTGGACCAAACGAAGGCCAAACAAATCCGAAATGGCCGACATAAGGCTGGGCTGGAATATTGCCAAGGAAATCGGACGTCTTGATATAGGCCAGTGTGTGGTAGTTGGCGGTGGATCTGTTCTTGCAATTGAGGCTATTGATGGAACAGATGCCACAATAGAAAGAGGCGGAAACCTGGCAAAGGGAATGGCCTCTGTTGTCAAGGTCTGTAAGCCAAATCAGGATATAAGGTTTGATATTCCTGCTATTGGAGCCCAGACAATAAAAACAATGCACAAGGCCGGAGCCAAAGCGCTTGCCATTGAAGCTGGAAAAGCAGTGGTCTTTGACAGGCATGAAATGATTAATCTTGCAGACAAGCACGGTATCTCAATTGTTGCGTTAACTGATGCTGACAGCTTTTAACCAGTAAAGAATCCTGGCCCAAAGAATTATGTTTTTCAGGACAAAATAAAATCGTCCAAATTAATGACATTTAAGATAGAGGAATAAATGAGCAAAAAACTTCGTGTTGGAGTTATAGGCGTTGGTTATCTTGGAAAATTTCATGCTGAAAAATATGCATGCATGGGTGATGTTGACCTTGTAGGCATAGTAGATAAAAATAAATCAGCAGCAGAAAAAATTGCAGGAAAATATAATACAAATGCATATACCAGCCATAAGGAACTTTTAGGAAAAGTTGACGCTGTAAGCATAGTTGTTCCAACACCTGCCCATTATTCGGTCAGCAAAGACTTTCTGGAAAATGATATTGATCTTCTCATTGAGAAACCAATGACTGTGACTCTTGATGAGGCTGATGAACTTATTCAACTCGCTGAATCCAGAGGGCTTATTATCCAGGTAGGGCATCTTGAACGCTTTAATCCAGCGGTAGTTGCTTTGCGGGATGTTATTAAAAAACCCATGTTCATAGAATCACACAGATTAAGCACTTATCACAGCCGTGGAACCGACGTCAGTGTGGTGCTTGATCTTATGATACATGATATAGACATTATGCTCAATTTTGTCGGCTCTGATATTAAAACTATCCATGCTGCAGGCATACCGGTAATTTCAGGGCATGTTGATATTGCTAATGCACGTCTTGAATTTGAAAGCGGATGCATTGCCAATGTTACAGCAAGCAGAATTTCAATAAAAAACGAAAGAAAGGTTCGGATGTTTCAAAAAGACGCATATATTTCTGTTGATTTTGCTAACCGCAAAATAACCCTTATAAATAAAAACAGCGGAAGTGCGACGGGTCTTATTCCCGGCATGGGGATCAAACAACTTTCTTTTACAGACTCAGATGCCTTAAGGGATGAGTTGATCTCATTTGTAAAATCAGTAAAAAAACGTGAGGTCCCGGAAGTAACAGGACAAATGGGACGCAATGCCTTAAAAATAGCCTTAAGTATTATGAAACAGATAAAAATAAGCAGGGACCATTTATTAGATTGAGACCTTTGGAGAATGAGGAAAATTTTACAAAGGTTTTATATTAGCTATTTATGAAAAAACCTATTAATAAAAAATCGGTTATGATCATAGCAGGCGAAGCCTCAGGTGACATACACGGATCACGCCTGGTAAGAGCAATGAAAGAGAAAAACAGCGCTCTTTTTTTTTCCGGTATTGGCGGCCGGGATCTAAGAAAGGAGGGTGTAAAAACACTTGTTAACTCTGAAGAACTGTCTGTTGTTGGAATAACTGAAGTCTTTTCTAAATTAATCGTTATTTTAAAAGCAATAAGCATGGTTAAAAAATCGCTTAAAAGCATGCGCCCTGATCTTCTTATTTTAATAGATTTTCCGGATTTTAATCTCCGCATTGCAGGTGCTGCAAAAAAGCTTAATATCCCAGTGCTTTATTATATCAGTCCTCAAATCTGGGCATGGAGGCAGGGACGGGTCAATAAAATTGGAAAACTCGTAGATCACATGGCCGTTATACTGCCCTTTGAAAAACAATTTTACAAAAAACACAATATCCCGGTAACCTTTGTAGGTCATCCCCTGTTAGACAATAGCCGTATATTCGACAAGAGCTTAAATAAAACAACCGACAATGAATCTGTAATGGGCCTTTTGCCTGGTTCCAGGGATGGAGAAATAGCTCGACATCTCCCTGTAATGCTTGAAGCAGCCAGGCTTATTTCAGAACAGAAAAAGAAAATAAAATTTATTGTCTCGGTTGCAAGCTCTGCAAAGAAAAAACATATAGAACACATAATAAAAAAATATAAAAAAACAATTAACCTGGATATTGTTACAGACACTGTTGACAGGATCTTTAAGCAGTGCGGGCTTGTAGTTGCAGCATCCGGAACGGTAACTCTTGAAGCCGCCATTTCTGTTACTCCAATGATAATTATCTACAAAGTATCTCCTATAAGCTACTGGCTTGGCAAAATCATGATAAAAATTAATAACATAGGCCTCGTCAATCTTATTGCAGGCAGAGAAATCGTTCCAGAACTGGTGCAGAACAAAGCATCTCCTGAGAATATCGCGGATAAAGCGCTTGCGATATTAAATGACTCTCAAGGTCTTGAGAAGTTAAGGAATGAACTTTGTGGAATAAGAGATTTGCTTGGCGGTCCCGGGGCTTCAGAACGTGTTGCTGATATAGCCTTAAGCATGTTGTAATAAAATGCTCAATATCGCTTGCAAATAACTCAACTGTAGTTTTTGCCGGTTATCGCAACAGTTATAATTAAATTAAAACCAGAAAAAACTCATGTATAACAAATCGTAAACAAAGAACCGGCCATAATAAAAAGAACAGTTGTGCTAATGATTTAATCTTTTATTGATAACAATACAGCAACAGATTCTTTGCTAACGATTTTTAATACATTCAAACAATTTTCTAATTTTAATTTAACCACAACTGAAGACTGATTGTTTAAAGTTGTTCTAATTTCAAGTACCGCAAAACGGTATAAGTTAGCTTTTTACGAATTCATCTTGTGTTTAATATGATGGCCTCGTAAAAAGTCATTTGCAAGCGACATTGAGCAGTTTTGGAAAGAGATTCAGATTGAGCCTGGCGTTAAAAATTGCAAGCTGTTTGAGGACGTTAGCCCGAGTTCTTGCAATTTAGCCGGGATCAATATGAATCCCAAAAATGCGCATAGAGCGAACAAATCTTACTTTTTACGAGTTCATCAATTATGCAGTTAAAACAAAAAAATATAATTTCTGAAATCAAATGGAATCTCGTCAGTATCTTCGGCAAGCTTGTAATAGATATTCTTTTTAAGACAATAAAAATCGAGATAAAAGGATTTGAAAAAGTAAAACCTTTAATTTCCTCAAAAAAAGTTATATTAGCTGTATGGCATTCAAGGATTCTTTTAACCGCATATATTTGCAAGGGCCTTAATGGACTGGCAATGGTCAGCAAATCAAAGGATGGTGAAATCGTCGCAAGGATAATTCAAAGGCAGGGTCATGAGACTGTTAGAGGTTCCACAAAAAAAGGCGGATTTAATGCTCTGTCGATACTTATAAAAAAAGTTAAAGAAGAAAACAGGCTAAGCTTAATTGTGCCGGATGGTCCACAGGGTCCAAAATGCAAGGTAAAACCGGGAATAATTATTCTGGCAAAAAAAACAGGACATTCAATAGTTCCGATAACTTACAGCGCAAAGAAAATGAAGGTTTTTGGGAGCTGGGATAATTTTATCCTCCCTTTTCCATTCACAAAATGCAGGGCTGTATATGGCGACCCGATATATGTTCCAGAGGATGCCGACAAAAACAAAACTGAAAAATGCATGCTGATGCTTGAGGATGAACTGAATCGCATAACATCTGACGTGGACGGATATTATGGCCATAATCATGATAAAAAGCGCTAAGTGGTTTAAAAAAATAAATTCAAAGGTCTTATAACAAAAAAATCTATGTTTATAATAAACGACAAACACAGGCGGCTTCTTTCGCTTATAAAAAACAACTGGTTAAAACTGTTTCTTGCGATGATATGCATGCTGATTATAGCCATTGCAACCGCTGCCACGGCCTTTTTAGTAAAACCAGCTCTTGATGACATCTTTTTCAATAAAAATGTCAAGATGCTGAAACTGATCCCCATTGCAGTCGTCGTCATATATTTTCTGCGAGGGTTTGGGATGTACGGCCAGACCTACCTTATGAATTATGTTGGAGAAAGTGTTATAAGAAGGCTCAGAAACACTCTTTACGACCATATTCAGGATCTTCCGATCTCCTTTTTTCATAAAGAAAAAACCGGAACCCTGATGTCACGAATTACAAATGACGTAAGTATTATTAAGAGTATGGTCTCAACTGCTGTTACAGGGTCACTTAAAGATGCCTTTACAATAGTAGGTTTAATAGCGGTTATATTTTACAGAGACTGGCAAATGGCCTTGTTCGCATTTATCGTTCTGCCGATTGCCTTTATTCCCGTTATTGAATTTGGAAGGCGTGTGCGCAAAATCAGCACAGGCTGCCAGGAAGCAATGGCCGATCTCAGCTCTTTCCTGCACGAAACCCTTGCGGGCAATAAAATAGTAAAAGCCTTTGGAATGGAAGGATATGAGAAAAAACGTTTTCACGAAAAAGCTCTTAATCTTTTTAAACTTGAAATGAAATCTATTATAGCAAGCTCTCTTTCCTCACCTATCATGGAAGCTCTTGCAGGCCTCGGAATAGCATTTATTATATGGTATGGGGGTTCAAAAGTGATCTCCGGCACGTCAACACCCGGAACATTTTTTTCTTTTATGGCTGCAGTTCTTATGCTTTATGATCCTGTAAAAAAATTAAGCGGTCTGAACAATGCCATTCAGCAGGGGCTTGCGGCTTCAGACAGGGTGTTCGATATAATAGACAGAAAATCTGAGATCGCAGAAGATAACAACCCTGTAGAAATCCAATCCATGCCCCACTGTGTAGCGTTTGATAATGTTTTCTTTAAATATGACGAGGAAATGATATTAAAAGACATAAATCTTGATGTTAAAGCCGGAGAAATACTGGCTTTAGTGGGGATGAGCGGGGGCGGGAAAACATCTCTTGTTAATCTGATACCGAGATTTTACGATGTAACTAAGGGAACAATCCTTGTTGACGGGATCGATATCCGAAAAGCATCAATATCATCACTTCGAAAGCAGATCGCAATAGTAACTCAGGAACCGATACTTTTTAATAATACCGTTAGAAACAATATTGCTTATGGGAACCAAAACGCATCTCAAATGGATATTGAAAATGCGGCGAAAGCCGCCTATGCCCATAATTTTATAGAAAGTTTTTCTGATAAATACGACACAATAATCGGAGAACTTGGATCTCGTCTTTCCGGTGGAGAAAAACAGCGTATATGCATAGCCAGAGCCCTTTTAAAAGATGCTCCAATATTAATCTTAGATGAAGCAACCTCATCGCTTGACACAGAATCTGAAATGCTGGTTCAGAAAGCCCTTGAAAATCTGATGAAGGGTCGCACTACATTTGTAATTGCTCACAGACTCTCAACTATTGATTATGCCAACAGAATAGTAGTAATCGTAGATGGCAGGATAGTGGAAGAGGGAAAACAGGAAGAACTGCTGGCACGTCGGGGTAAATTTTATAAACTATATCAAATGCAGTTTAATAATAACAAAGATCAATAACAATCCTATAATAGTTTATCACAGGAATTACAGAGAGTATAACCCTGATTGAGCGAAAACAATAAAATTCTGTGGCAGACAACCACCTGTAATTTTTATGCAAATAAATTCAATTGTAAACAGATATTTATTAAAAGAAATGATGCCGCCATTTGTTATCACTGTGGTATTTTTCATATTTGTTTTTCTGCTGACAAAAATTCTTGATATAATAAATTTTATTGTAAACTACAAAATGGGTTTATCTGCTGTTTTTCTAATTCTTATCTATTCCATGCCTCATTTCCTTGAATTTGTTATTCCTCTTTCAATAATGATGTCTATCCTTTTAACTTTTCTCAGGATGTCTGCCGATAATGAAATTACAGCTCTTAAAGCTGGAGGAATGAGCATATACGGCTTTATCCCCCCTTTATTTCTCTTTTGTCTTACAGGATGCCTGTTAACAGGCTTCATGACGATTTATGGAGCACCCTGGGGCAGACTTTCCTTAAAAACACTAACCCATAAGATAATTAAATCAAATATTGATATCGGTCTCAAAGAAAGGACCTTTAATGACAGTTTTAAGGATGTAATGTTATATGTAAATAAAATAGATTTAAAAAATAAATCGCTTATAAACGTTTTTATTGAGGATCAAAGGTCCAAAGATATTGTCACAACTGTTGTGGCTCCAAGGGGAAAGCTGTTTAGCGAACCGGATAAACTGGCTTTTCACCTGCAGCTTTATAACGGAGCTATTAATCAGGTTGACCAAAAAGGCAAGGGAGTACATTCAATAAATTTTGAAACCTATGATATCGGTCTTGATCTTAAAAAGGCATTCAGCGGGTTAAAATCAGGTCAAAAAGATGAAAAAGAAATGAGTCTGCCTGAGCTGAATCAATATTTAAAATCAGTCCCAAGTAAAAATACACAATACTATTCAGCCCTTATAACATTTCACAAAAAATTCTCACTTGCCTTTGCCTGCTTTGCTCTTGGACTGGTTGCAGTTCCTCTGGGCATAGAATCTAAATTTTCAAGGAGGTCATTTGGCCTGGGACTTGGTTTTGTTTTTTTCCTGGCCTATTATTTGATGCTGTCTGCAGGTTTGGTTTTTGGAGAAACAGGTGCATACCCACCAGTTATCGGCATGTGGGTTCCAAATATTGTTATCAGCGCTATAGGGTTATACTTTCTTGTCAGAGCAGCAAACGAACGCCCGATAAAAATTTATTCATTTTTTTATTTATTAAAAATAGAATTTAAAAAAATAATTATAAAAACACAAAAGTACTACAAAACGAAATAAGACCCTGAGATCAAAGTAACATTTTTCATTATGATACCGATAATATATAAATATTTAACCAGAGAAATCTTCAGATACTTTGCTATCATTCTGGCAATGGTTGTCAGTATTTATGTTATAGTCGATTTTTTTGAAAAAGTAGATAATTTTATGGAAGCTGGTCTTTCTCTTTCAAAGACCTTTTCCTATTTAATATTAAAACTACCGTTTATCATTGCCCAGATAATTCCTGTAAGCATTCTGCTGGCAGTACTCATTGTTTTTGGGCTTATGGCTAAAAACAATGAACTGGTTGCCTTAAAAAGCAGCGGCATAAGCATTTATAATTTTTTAAAACCAACAATTTTATTGGGAATAATATTCAGTATATTTCTTTTTTTTCTGTCAGAAGTAGTTGTCCCTGTAAGCATGGAACACGCAAACAGAATATGGCTGAATGAAGTCAAAAAAGAATCTGCCGTAATATCAAAAGAAAAAAATATATGGATTAAGGGCAATCGCAGTATAATACACATAAAACACTATAATTCTGCAAATAAAACTATATTTGGTATTACTATTAATTATTTTAACGAAAATTTCAGGCTTATTAGAAGGATTGATGCAAAAAAAGGTATTTTCATCAAAGGCAAATGGCAAATTTATGATGTTATGCAGCAAAACCTTAATAAAGAAAATAATAACTACAAAATAAGCTTCCATGAAAACATTACTGAAAATTTGGATTTTATCCCTGATGATTTAACGAGAATAATAAAAAAATCAGAAGATATGAGTTTCAATGAACTGATAACATATATAAAAAAAATCGAAGCAGAAGGCTATGATGCCACGAATTACAGAGTGGACCTTTACGCAAAAACAGCCTTCCCTTTTGTTTGCATTATAATGTGCATAATAGGCACAGGCATTGCTGTAAGGGAAAAAGTTAAACAGAGTCTGCCGGTTATAGCAGGATATGGAATAGGAATGGCATTTCTTTATTGGATTGCTTACAGCTTTTGCCTTTCACTTGGATATGGAGAAATGCTTCCTCCAGTTGTTGCTGCATGGATGTCAAATCTTATTTTTTTGTGCTTTGGCGTTTTGACGCTATTAAACGCAGAATAGCTCTGTTTTATTAGAAAATTGGTCGAGTGGTCGAGTCGAGTGGTCGAATTGAAAAAAGGAATAAAATTTGATTCTTCTGTATAATATTCTGATTTGTATTGGGATTACCATTGGGTTTCCCCTGATAATTCCTCTTGTGCTGACGACCAAAAAAAGGCGCGAGACATTTCTAAACAGGCTGGGGCTTAAGCCTTTTTCAAAATCCATAAGCCAAAATAGATATCATAATCCTGACAACAAACCCATATGGGTACATGCCCTTTCTGTTGGCGAAGTTATTTCTGCAGTGCCCCTGATTAAAGAATTAAGAAAATGTTGCAAACACCATAATCTTGTTTTTTCAGCCTCCACAAAAACAGGATTTCAAACAGCAAATACTCTTTTAAAAGAAAATGTAGATTCAATCTTTTTCTTCCCATATGATTTGCTTATTTCAGTAAAACATATTGCAGCAAAAATTAACCCCGCTATTGTTATTATTGTTGAATCAGATATATGGCCGAATTTTATGTTTGAAATGAAAAATCGCCATATCCCGGTACTGCTTGTAAATGCAAGACTTTCAAAACGATCCTATCGGGGATATAAGAAATTTTTGTTTTTTTCAAAAAAACTCTTTTTGTCATTCTCAGAAATATGCGCTCAGTCTCCAGAGGATGCTCACAGGTTCAATCTTCTCGGGATTCCATCAAACAGGATAAAAATAACCGGAAATATAAAATTTGACCAGCAATACGATCTGGTCTCTCAAGAACAGGCAGATAATTTAAAACAATCACTGGGTATTAATCCATCTCAAAAAATATTTCTTGCTGGAAGCACCCATTACAAAGAAGAATCAATACTTCTTGACGCATTTTTAAGACTTAAAAACAACAATCCGGATATTATCCTTATTATTGTCCCCAGAAATCCGGATCGCAGTAAACCAGTATGTAATTTATGTAAATTTAAAGGCCTTTCTGCAATTACAATGACTGATTTTGAAGAAAAGAAGCTTAACTCAGATGTAATCGTAATTAACAGGATGGGAATATTAAAAACACTTTACGCAATAGTAGATATAGCCTTTGTAGGCGGAAGCCTTGTAAAATGCGGAGGACATAACCCTCTCGAGCCAGCCGCATTTTCCAAACCTGTTATCTTTGGCCCTGACATGAGCGATTTTTCAGAGATATCAAACATGCTTGTCAAATCAGGAGGAGCTGTTACTGTTTATGATGCTGACAGTATTTATCAAACTCTTTCAAGGCTTATCGTAAATGAGAAAAAGGCTGAAGACATGGGTAAAAAGGCCTTTAATCTGTTTAATGAAAACAAGGGTGCTGTTGATAAAACTTTAAATGTGGTTAAGCGGTTGATGGCGTTGTAAAAATTAAGATTTGTTCGCTCTGTGAACATTTTAATATCGCTCACAAATGACTTTCAAATAATTCAACTGTAGCTTTTGCCGGTTATCGCAACAGTTGTGATTGTTTAAAGTTATTATGGTTTCCAGTGTTGCAAAGCGGCATAGTGGAGTTTTTTACGACGCCATCAACAGTTAGTGGTTTGAATAAATGATAAACAAAATCCTTACAAAAATTAAAACCATTATAACAAAAGACGAAAAAGACCGATTATTTTCTTTTGAGTCTTTTTTGTCTGTTCTTTCTATTATTTATGGCCGGGCAATAAAATTAAAAGAGTTCTGCCATAAAAATAAAATATTAAAATCAAAGGAACTGCCCTGTAAAGTAATATCTATTGGAAACATAACCGCAGGTGGAACAGGAAAAACCCCGATGACCATCAAGACAGCACAAATACTCAAAAATCTTGGTTATAAAACAGCTGTAATCAGCAGAGGATATAAGGGAAGTGCTGAAAAAACAGGAGGGATTGTAAGCAACGGACAAAATATATTCATGAAACCTGAAGAAGCAGGTGATGAACCATTTATGATGGCTGCAAAGCTGAAAAATATCCCTGTTGTTGTTGGACAGGACAGATACAGGGCAGGCATGCTTGCCATAAAGAAATTCAATCCCGATGTTATTGTGCTTGATGATGCTTTTCAACATATAAAACTAAAAAGAAATGTTGATATTGTGCTCCTGGATTGCAACAGTCCTTTTGGCAATAGCCACCTGCTGCCCAGAGGTATTCTAAGAGAACCGCCCTCTTCTCTTTCCCGTGCTGATGCACTGATTATAACGAGGTTTAATTTCGCGTCCGATCAAATCAGACAAACAACCATTGATAAAATTAAAAGCACAGCGCATGGCAAACAGATTTTCATATCTTCTCATGTTCCGAATATTTACAAACCTGTAAAGAATAAAGACAATATTTTAAGCATGAATTTGCAACCCTGTGCTCCAGATTTTTTACATAAACGCAGAATAATTGCCTTTTCAGGATTGGCCCAAAATAACAATTTTAGAAAAAGCGTTAAAACCCTTAAGTGTAACTTGATCAATTTTCTTGATTTTCCAGACCATCATAACTATACGGAAACAGACCTGAAAACAATTATCAAAACAGCTGTTGATGCTGAAGCTGAATTTATACTTACAACTGAAAAAGACTATGTGCGTATTCTGAGCAGAACTTCGTGGCCTGTAGAACTCGTTGTTGTAGGCATAGAGCTTTCCATGGGCGATGATGAGAGCAGTTTTATAAATTTTATTAAAAACAGGCTTGAAATTGGGAAGAACAGTACAAAAGCATAAAGGCCAAGTTTGATGGCCTCGTAAAAAGTCATTTGTAAGCGACATTGAGCAGTTTTGGAAAAAGATTCGGATTGAGTCTGGCGTTAAAAATTGCAAGCTGTTTGAGGGCGTTAGCCCGAGTTCTTGCAATTTAGCCAGGATTAATCTGAATCCCAAAAATGCTCACAGAACGAACAAATCTTACTTTTTACGACACCATCAAGTTTCTAATTTCAATGTTCCGTGAACACTTACAAGTATTACTATGAAAAAAACAACGATAAGCATAGCTGTTATTGCAAAAGATGAAGCGGATCGCATTGGTCGCCTGTTCGAAAATGCTGAATTCGCGGATGAAATTGTTGTTGTTGACTCAGGAAGCACAGATGGTACTCAGGCCATTTGCAAACAGATGGGCGCTGAAGTTATTTTTAACGAATGGTCTGGATATGCCAGGCAAAAACAGTTTGCAATGGATTGCACAAAGTCGGAATGGATTTTAAACCTTGATGCAGATGAAGAAATATCAGTCCCTCTTGCAAAAGAAATACAGTATGCAATAGAAAATACCGCCCCGGATGTATCTGCTTTTTCGATGCCAAGATTATCAAAATATCTTGGCAAATGGATAAAACACGGAGGATGGTATCCAGATCGGAAAGTGCGGCTTGTACGAAAAGGAAAGGGAGTATGGAAAGGCGTATTGCACGAGCAGTTAGTGGTTGATGGAAAGATAGAACATCTCTCACAACCCATTCTTCACCATGTTTACAGAAATATTTCAGATCATGTGACAACCATAAATAAATTTTCAGATATTTGCGTTGATAAGCGCGGTTCTGCAGGCAGATGGTTTGTTCTGGCAGGAGTTGTTCATGCATTTGGCAAATTCGCGGAATGTTATTTGTGGAAATCGGGCTTTCTTGACGGAATTCCAGGTCTTGTTATTGCCATGAATTCAGCATGGTATATTTTCCTTAAGCACGCCAAGGCATGGGAATCGGGTCTGCATGTCTAATTCACAAGTAATTATATACAAAATCATTGCAGGCCTGCTTAAAATCTTAGGACTTATCCCGCGCAAAATGGCATTCAAGTTTGCCAATCTCATTGGACAGATCCTTTTTTTAGCTGACAGAAAGCACAGAAATATAGCTCTGAATAATCTGACCCGCTCTTTTGGTCATGAAAAAACACAAGATGAAATCAAAACGCTTGCCAGACAAGTTTTTAAAAACTTCAGCCTGATTATATTTGAATTAGCATGGTCTTTAAGTTTAGACCGCAGAGATTTTGATAAATATTTTCAAATCAATGGATTATCCAATTTCAAAACTGCTTTTAAAAAGAATAAAGGAGTTTTGTTTGTTACAGCGCATATCGGAAACTGGGAACTTCTGTCGATTGTTGCGGTGATAACCGGAAAAAAAATCAATGTGGTTTTTCGTCCCCTTGATTTTCTGCCCTTAAATAAGTTTTTGATAGATTTTAGAACCCGTTTTGGCTCAGAACTAATCTCTTTCAGGCATTCAATGCGCAAAATGTTAAGTTGTTTGAAAAAAAATGAAGGGGTTCTTGTTTTAATGGATCAAAACGTTGACTGGTATGAAGGAGCGTTTGTCGATTTTTTTGATCACAGAGCAGCCACTAATAAAGGACTGGCTCTTCTGGCTTTAAAAACCGGAGCTCCGGTTGTCCCGGTTTTTTTAGTGCGTAAAGGATCGGGGTTTAAAGCAGAGTTCCTGCCAGAAATTCCCCTTATAAAAACAGGCGACAAAACAAAGGATGTTGAAGAAAACACACAGCAGTATAACAAAATTATAGAATCATTTATCCGTCAATATCCTGACCAGTGGTTCTGGATTCATCAACGCTGGAAAACAAAACCATACTGTTCATGGCCAAGAAAAATTTAGCCAAAAAGGCCCATACAAACAGAATAATATGCTATAAAAATGCCTAAAGTGAGCTTAAAGTGCCTAAAATGCCTAAAGTGAGCTTAAAGTGCCTAAAATGCCTAAAGTTGTGGTACGCCTCCGGCGTGCTACAGATCTTCATAGCCTGATTATAGCTTCAGATAGAAACAAAGTGAGCAAAGCTGTATGATAAAAAAGTTAAAATTGGCAGCGCCGAAGGTGCATTCCTTAACTTTAGGCACTTTAATATACTTTAGCTCACTTTAGGCACTTATGTCCGCACCGAAGGTGCGCTAACTTGAAATATGAAACCTATACAACCGAAAAATATCAAGCGGCTCCTTATTCGTTCCACCAACTGGATCGGCGATGCTGTTATGACCACGCCTGCGATAAGGGCGATTAGAAAAAACTTTCCTGATGCTGAAATCAGCATCCTGACAAAACCATGGGTTGCACCTGTTTTTGAGAGCAATCCTTATGTTAATAATATATTGATTTATGATGATTCAAAAAAACATAAAGGCCTTTGCGGAAAACTGCGGCTTGCAAAAGAACTGAAAAAACATCATTTTGATGCAGCAATTCTCCTGCAAAATGCTATTGAAGCAGCCATTATTACATTTTTTGCCGGCATCCCATGCAGAATAGGATACAACACAGATGCCAGAGGCTTTTTGCTTACACATTCTGTTAAATGCACCCCTCAAATAAAAAAGATACATCAAACCGGATATTACCTTGGCATTTTACAGGGAATTGGTCTGAAAACTGACGGCACTGATCTGGATCTTTTTGTTGATAAAAAAAATAAAGAGCTCTCTGCAAAAATTTTAAAAAGCCGTGGTGTATCCCCTGGCGACAAGCTGGTTGGAATCAATCCAAGCGCTACTTTTGGCCCTGCAAAACAGTGGTTTCCCCAGCGGTACGCAGAACTGGCTGACCGCATAGAAAAGGTTTTTGGAGCCAGAATAATTATCTTTGGAGGTCCTGGTGATGCGGAACTTGGACGCAAAATTTCACAGATGATGCAATGTTCGCCTGTGAATCTTTGCGGCAAAACCACGCTGGAAGAGGCAATAGCATTGATAAATATGTGCGATCTTTTTATTACCAACGATTCGGGATTGATGCATGTCGCTACTGCCCTTGATACTCCTTTGATTGCCATATTCGGTTCAACCAATCCAGTCACAACAGGCCCCAAAAGTTTAAGCAGCAGGATTGTAAGAGTTCCTGTTGAATGTAGCCCATGCCTGAAGCCCCAATGCCCGAAAGGTCATCTCAAATGCATGAACAACATCGACGTTGATATGGTTTTTGATGTTGTGAAAAAAATTTTGTGAAATTCATCTTGCCATTTCACCAGAGATGTATTATGTAGTTCATGTAAATGCAACTAACTTGAGGTGAAAAATGGATAACCCTTTTTCATACACCAGTATTGTTAGCGGTGATTCTTTTTGCAATCGCGAAAAAGAGCAAAACGATTTAGTAAAATACATAAATAGTTCTCAAAACGTTCTGCTTTATTCACATAGAAGATTTGGAAAGACATCCCTTATTCATCAGGTTTTTAAAAAACTTGATGAAAAGAAAAGCGGTATAGGAAAAATCTATATTGATCTGTATGGAACTTTAACTGAAAAAGACTTTATTTCTGCTATGTTTGGAAATTTTGGACAAATAGAGTCCAACGTTGAAAAGCTTTTAAATCTTGCTAAAAATATTTTCCGCTCAGCCAGATTCAGCTTTTCAGTTGATCCTGCAACAAATCTACCCACTATAACACCTGCTTTTGATTCAAGTGACAAAAGTTTATTGTTGCAAGATGTAATGCAGGTTGTTGCCGATTATTCAAAAGAAAGAAAAATAGTGGTCGTCTTTGATGAGTTTCAGGAAATTTCCAATTATGCAGTTGATGAGTTTGAAAAAAGATTAAGAAAAATAATCCAGAAGCATAAAGATGTTTGTTATATATTTGCCGGCAGCCAAAGGCACATCCTGTCACAAATGTTTAATTCCAGCAACAGGGCTTTTTACAAGCTTGCTGAAAGTTATCCTCTGAAAAAAATTGCAACCAGCCATTATGTTTCGTGGGTAAAAAAACTCTTTGCCGGGAAAAAAGTTGATATAGATAAAAAGCTGATCGAAAGAGCGGTTCAAGTATGCGAAAATCATCCAATGTATATCCAGCAGTTCTTTTTTCATTTATGGGATGAAAAAGAATTGAACATGGAACTTATCAGTAAAGTTGAAACCCAGATTATAGATCGGCATGAGAATGAATTTTTGAATGTTTGGGATTCTTTGACGTTAAATCAGAAAAAGACATTAAAACTAATTGTCCAAAATGCTGGCAAAGACATATTTTATGCAGATACTATTCAAAGAGCGGGTTTAAAAAGTGGATCTCAGATATCGAAGGCATTGGATAACCTGACTAAGAAGGATATAATATCAAAAAATGACAGATATAATATACAGGACGTTATGCTTAAAAAATGGATTCAAAGGCTCTGAAAAAGTTTAGCTATTTCGCAGCAAGTCCTTTCCAGGTCTTATTTCGTGTTTTCGTACTTTCGTGTTTTCGTGATTAATTTTGAGTGGTTTTTTAGCTGCACAGATTGAACTTTTATGAACATACTCATTGTAAAATTGAGCGCAATAGGCGATGCAATCCATACCCTTCCTGCTCTTAATGCCATAAGAAAAAAGTATCCTGAGGCACACATTACATGGCTCGTGGAAGAGGCGGCATATGGTATTATCAAAGGGCATAAAGAACTTGACAGAATAATTGTTTCAAAAAGAAAGACGTGGCTGAAAGGACTTATTGGGAGTTTATGCCTTAAAAATATCAGAGAAATCTGCGGCTTTATTAAGCAGCTTCGCGATACAGAATATGACATAATTCTTGATTTTCAGGCCCTGCTTAAAAGCGGAATTTTAATAGGACTGGCCAAGGGAAAACGGAAAATAGGCTTTGGCAAAGGCATGCAGCACCAGGAGCATAGTTATATTTTTTTAAATGAGTGCGTTCCACCGGTAGATATGGAAATTCATGCGCTAACAAGAGGGATGATGCTTCTTGAAGCAATAGGTATCAGTTCCAATGAAATTAAATATAATATTTATATTTCTGATGAGGACAACAAAAAAGCAGATAATCTTCTCATGCAAGGCAACATAAAAGAGCCAAGGCTGCTTGTTGCAATAAATCCAGTAGCTAAATGGGAAACAAAACTCTGGGACAACACAAAATTTGCAAGACTGGCCGACAGTATTATTAAGCAATACAATGCCAGGTTGTTTTTTACAGGAAGCACGGAAGATCGGGAGCTGATCCTTAATATTATTTCAATGATGAAATGCAAAGCTTATAACCTTGCCGGAATGACAAGCCTGAAGACACTGGCAGCAGTTTATAAAAAAACAGACTTTGTCGTTTCAACAGATACCGGCCCAATGCATTTGGCTGCAGCGGTTGGAACGCCGGTTGTGGCTCTTTTCGGGCCTACAGCTCCCTGGAGAACCGGCCCATTTGGAACAGACCACCAGATTATAAGGACGGATATTAAATGCAGCCCATGCTTTAAAAGGCAGTGCGACACAATTGACTGCATGAAACAGATTTCCGTAGAACAGGTTCTTAACGGAGTAAAACGACTTGGGCTCTAATTTTTTTACCACAGAGACCACGGAGAACACAGAGGGAAAGAAATGATTAATATTTTATCTTATTTGTGTGCTTCGTGGTGAAAATAAAATGTGATTAATTTAAAATTATTCACCTGGAATTTTACATGGATATTTCTATTATCATTGTTAACTGGAACACAAAAAATCTGCTGCTTAACTGCATTTCCTCGGTCTATGAGACTGTAAAAAATATATCTTTCGAAATATGGCTGGTTGACAATGCATCCATGGACGGCAGTGTGGATGCTGTTAAACAAAATTATCCTGACGTCAGAATTATCCAAAACACAAAAAATCTGGGTTTTGCCGCTGCCAACAATATTGCACTTAAAAAAATGCAAGGCCGCTATGCCCTGTTGCTAAATACAGATACTGTTCTTACAAAAGGAGCAGTTGAAAGTATTTTTAATTTTATGGAAGAAAATCCAGCTACAGGCATGGCATGCGGCCAGCTGCTTAATCAGGATGGGTCAAAACAAAACTCAATCGCTAATTTTCCGGGTATAATTTCACTTCTCTGCAATGAAAGCCTTTTGCAGATATTATTACCTGAAAAGTATCCTGGAAAAAGAAAGCACTATGCAAATCCAGTCAAAGTGGATTCGTGTATCGGAGCCTGCCTGATGGTCAGGAAAAAGGCTGTTGACGAAATCGGCATGCTTGATGAAAGATACTTTTTTTTCTTTGAGGAAACAGACTGGGCATTTAGAATGAAACAAAGTAGATGGGAAATATATTTTGTTCCATCAGCAAAAATTTTTCATATTCAGGGTCAAAGCATCGGCCATAATGTTAAATCCAGGATAATGTTTTACCAATCGCGTTATATTTATTTTGAAAAATGGCATAAACTTTCGTATCCACTAATACGTTTGATTATTTTTAACCGGCTGCTGATAAATACTGTTTTAAACTTTGCAGGGTTTGTGGGTACTTTGGGAATGCATGCCGGCATTAGAAAGAAATTATCGGTTTACACTGCCTTAATCTTATGGCATCTTGGCTGCTGCAAGGACAGTCAATAATATTCACCACACAGATTTATTTTTTCTTCGTGTGCTTCGTTGTGAAATAAGGCATACAAAATCCTTAAAGGATAAACACTATGATATTGCTCGTTACAGGAGGAGCCGGATATATCGGTTCCATTTGCGTTGAAGAACTTTTGCTCCAGGGGCATAAGGTAATAGTAATAGATAATCTCCAGGAAGGGCACAGGGAAGCGGTATCTCCTGAGGCTATTTTTTATGAAGGTGATTTTGGTGATCGATCTTTGCTGAAGATAATTTTTCAGAAACACCCAATTGATGCGGTAATACATTTTGCAGCAGATACCAGGGTGGAATCTTCCATGACCGATCCGAGTCAGTTTTTCAATAATAATGTTGTAAACGGGATCACGCTTCTGGATGCTATGCGAAAGTTCGGCTGCAAACGAATAATCTTCTCCTCCAGTGCTGCTGTTTATGGCGAACCGCACTACAATCCTGTCGACGAAAATCATCCAAAGCTGCCGGTGAATCCATATGGTGAATCCAAGCTGATGTTTGAAAAGATACTGAACTGGTACCATAAAGCCTACGACTTCAAATTCAACGCCCTGCGTTATTTCAATGCTGCCGGAGCCGGTAAAACGCTGGGAGATGCAAAGCAAAACGTCAGCCTTCTAATTCCGGTAGTTATACAGGTTCTGCTTGGGCAGCGTGAAAAGCTGCAAATATTCGGCAATGATTACCAGACAAAAGACGGTACCTGCATCAGGGACTATATACATGTACTGGACTTGGCAAAGGCTCACATTCATGCACTGGAAAATCTGGATAAACATCCAAACGGCAAGTACAATCTTGGCAATGGACAGGGATTTTCAAATCTGGAAGTAGTCAAGACTGTAGAACTCGTAAGCGGCAGAAAAGTTCCTTTTGAATTCTCGCCACGCAGGCCTGGAGATCCGGAAACATTGGTAGCATCTTCAGACCTGGCCCATCAGGAACTGGGCTGGAAACCGAAATATGCAAAACTGGAACAAATTGTCGGTTCAGCCTGGGAATGGCACAAAAACCATCCGAGGGGATATAAATCTTAAGGTGCAATTGATAGACTACCATTGAGGAGGTTTGACTATGTTACCTAAATTTCGCGTTAGCACCCATCCAGGAAGATTTCTTTATGAAGATTTTTTGGAGCCATTAGGCATTTCTCAGTCGGCCCTGGCGCGTCATATAGGAGTTAATCCGCGAGTAATCAATGAGATCTGTCGGGAGAAACGGGGTATTTCACCCAGGATGGCCCAGCTTCTGGAAGCAGCGCTTGGCATGAGCGCAGAGTTTTGGATGAACTCTCAAGCCGCCTATGATTTGACAACACATCGCCTTAGTCAATTTGAAAAACCTGAAAAAATGCCGAAATTGGCTACAGGCTGAACTGCAATATGGCAACAGAATATGTGTGCGGGAAAGCACCATCAACCTGGACAGGCAGGAGCAGGATAAAAAATACGAGTTCATCCTGCCTTATGATCTAAAGATGGTTGATCCGCACGGGAATAGCATAAAACGCATCCAAACGGATATACTACAACCGTTAGGAGTGTTCAGGCTTCATAAAACCAGAATCAGCCACCAGCAGAAATATCTTGACAAAAGACTATTCTCTTAATACTTATCAGTTAATTTTAGTTTGAACTATATTTTTCAGAAAATAAATTATAGAATAGATGAAACCGAGAAAATCATTCCAATCGCTATTAGAACAAAAAAAAGATAAAAAAGTGTCGCTGCTGATTGGCGCCCGCCAGGTTGGCAAGACAACAATCCTCAAGAGTCTCCATAAGGAACTAAGCGATAGTTCAAAAACTTTTTTTTTCGATTTGGACATATACAGCAATTATGAAAAGGTTAACACCTTTGAAAACTTTTTAAACACTTTAAAATTAAACGGCTACGATGAAAATCAGAGGGAGTTTTTCTACGTCTTTCTTGACGAATTTCAAAGATATCCCGGATTGACACTCATAATAAAGAATATCTATGACAATTTTGATAATATAAAAATTTATGCATCAGGCTCATCTTCAATCAAAATCAAGGATGAAATTCAGGAATCGCTCTCAGGCAGAAAACGGACAAACAATATTTATCCGCTAAGTTTCGAGGAATTTTTATGGTTCAAGGAGGATGAAGATGCTATTCAACATCTGCATAACATCAAAAAATTACACGGAAAACAGCTTAAGCAACCAACTTCAAAACTATTGGCGTACCTGAATGAATTCATGGTAACCGGCGGCTATCCCGAAGTCGTGCTGGAAAAGGACAAGGCAGGTGTTCTGGAAAGCATTTTTGATCTATACGTAAAGAAGGACCTGCTGGAATATCTTGATGTCTCGAAAATCAACCCCGCAAAACGGTTAATAGAATACCTGGCAATCAATAACGGACAGAAAATAAAGT
>Ga0208648_1000274_pt1 | contig 54794 bp, 51 predicted proteins | sample AntAceMetag02UKL_FD_184772 | JGI IMG/M metagenome (GOLD analysis project Ga0208648, IMG submission 184772) | Saline lake microbial communities from Ace Lake, Antarctica - Antarctic Ace Lake Metagenome 02UKL (SPAdes) (version 2) | ecosystem: Environmental > Aquatic > Non-marine Saline and...
ACGCGAAAATTTTTTCTTTTAATTGTCAAGAAAAAAATTCATTCATTTTCATTTTTTTTAAATGCATGCAACGCATGCAAGAACCTAACCGGACATTACTGATAAATATTAAATAAAGTTTCAGGCGTTTAAATGTTTGACTTGTTCGGATTTATTTTTTATATCTTTTTAAAAATTTAATATGCTATCAAAATATTTTCTATAAAGTCAACCTTAACAAACTCGTAGAAAATCAGATTTATTCGCTCCGTGAGCATTTTGGGAATTCATATTAATCAAGTCTAAATTGCAGACTCGTTCTAAATACCTCAAACAACATGCAATTTTTAACATCAGCTTCAATCTTTCCCCAAAAGCGCTCAATCTCGCTTGTAAATGATTTTTTACGAAACCATCGACTTTGGTTCTAATAAGGTATTTGTCAAAAAAAATGGATATGAACGCAGAACAGTCAAAAATCAATCATAATGTCTTAGTAGTAGACGACGACTCGGTCTTCAGAGAACTTATAGCTAACTTTATAGACTTATTATCTAACTTTAAAGCATTTAGCGCTTCAAATGCCAAAGAGGCTTTTGAAATATTAAAAGAAAACAATATATCTGTTGTAATAACCGATATAGTAATACCTGAAATGGATGGTTTTGAACTCACGGATTTAATTAAAAAAAAATATAATAATATAGATGTCATCTTAATTACAGGTTACAACGATGAACACTATTATGAACAGGCTGTCAGTAAAGGCGCAAGCGACATTATCTTTAAACCTGTAGGTTTTGCAGAGTTTTCGCTGAGGTTAAAAAAACTATTCAACGAAAGGCTTCTCAAGAAAGAACGTGATAAAATGTTGCAACAGCTTGAGAAGCTCGCAGTAACCGACGAACTGACAAAGCTTAACAATTCAAGGCATTTTTACAAACAATTAGACACAGAGGTTTACAGGCAAAAGCGTTACAAACATCCACTTTCAATTCTATTTTTAGATGTTGATCATTTCAAAAAATACAACGATGCTTACGGACATGTCAAAGGTGACAAGGTTCTGGTTAAACTCGGCCGGATAATCAAATCCTGTCTTAGAGCAATGGACACCGGCTATAGATATGGTGGAGAAGAATTTACTGTTATCCTTCCGGAAACAAAATGCAAAGAAGCTCTTATTGTTGCAACAAGAATAAAAAATTTAATGGAAGCTGAAAAATTTACACCAGTACCCGGCGAGGTAGTTACCGTAACCATAAGCGTGGGCATCACCCAATATATCCCTGACGAAAGAGTTTCAAACTTCGTTCAAAGAGCTGATAAAGCAATGTATAAGGCTAAACAACAGGGCAGAAACAGGGTCTGTTCTCTGCTTTGTTAAAGAATCGCAACAGTTCACGGTTTACAGTTATCGGTTCACTGTTGAAAAAACAGAAGGTAGAAGAGAATTGTAGTAACGGTTAGCAGTTAACGGTTGATCAAAACAGAAGAGCAATCAGTAAAAAAACCGTGAGCTGTGAACCGACAACCGTGAACGGATACCACAAATCAAACATGTTCAATATGCATACTCAAATCTACACTTCCTGCTGAATGAGTAAGAGCTCCAACAGAAATAATATCTACGCCTGAGTCTGCCATCTGATTCAGGGTATCCTTTGTTATTTGACCAGACACTTCTACTAATGACCTTTTGTCAATATATTTAATTGACTGCTTTATCATGTCAAGGCCCATGTTGTCTAACATTATAACATCAACCCCTGCTTCTATAGCATCCCTTACCTGAGTCAGGCTTGAAACCTCGACCTCTATTTTAAGAAGATGTGATACATTGTCTCGAATATTTTGAACAGCCTTTTTTATGCTGCCACAGGCGGCTATGTGATTATCCTTAATTAAAACACCGTCATAAAGCCCCATTCTGTGATTAAAGGCTCCGCCAATGCGAACTGCATATTTTTCTAAAACCCTCAGGCCCGGCGTTGTCTTGCGTGTATCTACAAGCCGGACTTTTCTATCTCCAAGTATATTAACATATGAACGTACGTGTGTCGCAATCCCTGAGAGGTGTTGCAAAAAATTTAAAGCAGTTCGTTCACCCATCAAAATATTGCGGAGTTTTCCTTCAACTTTTAGAATGACTTTATCATTTAAAACAGTATCGCCGTCTTTACACTCTGGTCTGAAAATTATCTCCGGATCAAGGCATTCAAAGACTCGACAAGCAACGTCAAGCCCGGCTACTACAATATTTTCCCTGGCAACAACAACACCTCTTCCTGCTAAATCAGGAGCGATAAGATTATCTGTTGTAATGTCCCCTGAGCCGATATCCTCGTTTAAGGCTGTTTTAATTAAATTTTCTATTGAATACATAAAAGCAAGTCCTCGCAATCTGCAGTTAAATTTGTGACATTTTACGAGTCCATCAAAAAAGATAGCTTCGTAAAAAGCTGCATTATGCCGCTCTGCAGCACTTGAAACCAGAATAACTTTAAACAATCAGTCTTCAGTTATGATTAAATTAAAATTAGAAAACTGTTTGAATGTATTAAAGATCAGGGTCCAGAGAGCCCGGCTTTGGTTTGCCCCTAAAAGGGGCTGTTTTGCTTAAAGCGGTACAAGTTAAAAGTGCCTAAAGTGCCTAAAGTGAACTAAAGTGCCTAAAGTTATGGAGTCGCTCCGCTCCGCTTATTTTATATAATTGACAGAATTTCTTAACTTTAGCTCACTTAAAACTCTTGCAGCATTTCTCCAGGCAAAGCCGGATAACTCTGACCTGGCCCTAAAGACCAGGTTTTTCAGGATAAAATAAAAGATTACGATCTTTAGCACAATTGTTCTTTTTATTATGGCCGGTTTTTTGTTTACGATTTGTTATACATGAGTTTTTTCTGGTTTTAATTTAATTATAACTGTTGCGATAACTAACAAAAACTACAGTTGAGTTATTTGAAAGTCATTTGTAAGCGACATTGAGCAGTTTTGGAAAAAGATTCATTCGTAAAAAAATACTCATGCAAATTCTTTTATCTTTTCGATAGTCAGTTCTATTTTTTGCTGTTTTTCAAGTATTATCCTTTGCTTTTCTTTAACCTTCTGCACCACATTTTCAGGAGCTTTGTTAAGGAAAGATTCATTATTTAATTTTCTGGATACAGCTACAAGTTCATTGGTCAGTTTGGTGTTTTCTTTCTCAAGCCTATTGATTTCTTTGTCAAAGTCGATTACTCCTTCAAGTAGAACATAAAGAGTTGCGGTTTTAATAACCGCAGTACCCGCTGCCTTTGGTCGTTCACATTCCAGTTCAATTACAAGGGTTTTTAATCCAGCGAGATTTATTATCATGTTTTTATAAAGGTTAAGCGCTTTACGGGTTTTTACATCCTGGGACTGAACAATAACATCAAGCAGCAATGAAGGGGCAATATTCATCTCTCCTCTGACATTTCTTATTCCAGTTATGATTTCAGTTATAAGACTCATTTCTGATTCAGCATCATTATCTCTAAGATAAATATCATTATCCGGCCTGTTTAAAGGGAATTTTGCTCTCATTATAGAGCCCTGCGTTCCCGGCAATTTATTCCATATTTCCTCGGTTACAAAAGGTATAAAAGGATGAAGTAATATAAGTGTATCTCTTAAAACCGTCCAGAGCACATTCATAGTTGCCTGGCGGCTGCTTTCTTCCTGCTTTCCATACAGAGAAGGCTTTATTGCCTCAAGATACCAGTCACAAAACTCATGCCATACAAATTTGTAAAGAATACCGGCCGCCTCATTAAATCTGTAGGAGTTGATAGCCTCGGTAGAATTTTCAGCAGCATAAATAAGCCTGGATAATATCCAGCGATCTGGAAGGGTCAGGTTTGATGAATAAAGACTTTTAGCATCATGTTTTGAATTCTCTTCGGTTATGTGCATAAATGCAAACCTTGAGGCATTCCATAACTTATTTATGAAATGGCGGTATCCTTCGACTCTGTCTTCAGACATTTTAATGTCCCGCCCCTGTGCTGCAAAAGCCGCCAGAGTAAAACGGAACGCATCTGTTCCGTATTTATCTATAACACTTAATGGATCAATAACATTACCCTTTGACTTGCTCATCTTTTTGCCCTCAACATCACGTACAAGGGCATGGACATATACGTCCTTAAACGGCACCTCTCCCATAAAATGGATGCCCATCATCATCATCCTGGCAATCCAGAAAAAAAGTATATCAAAACCAGTAATGAGAACAGATGTAGGGTAAAACTTTTTCAACAAGGGTGTATTTTCGGGCCATCCCATTGTAGAAAATGGCCATAATGCCGAACTGAACCAGGTGTCCAGAACATCTGTCTCCTGAACAAGTCTTGTGCTTTTGCATGCAGGACAAGATTCAGGGGTGTCAACTGCGACAACAATCTCACCGCAATCTTCGCAGGTCCATGCTGGAATCTGATGCCCCCACCATATCTGCCGTGATATACACCAGTCTCTGATGTTATTCATCCATTCAAAATAGGTCTTTGTCCATGTTTCAGGAATAATCCTGGTATCTCCTTTTTCAACCGCTTCAATTGCTTTTTTGGCAAGCGGCTTTGTACTTACAAACCATTGCAAAGACAAATTTGGTTCAACAACTGTCTTGCATCTGTAACAATGTCCCACGCTGTGGTTATACGGCTCAATTTTTTTCAGCAGCCCCTTTTTCTTAAGCTCTTTAATTACAGCATCTCTGCACTTAAACCTGTCGAGCCCATTAAATCTTCCTGCTTCAGGCGTCATCGCCCCGTCATCTCCGATAACCCTGACAATCGGAAGATTGTGGCGTTTACCTATTTCAAAATCATTTGGATCATGAGCAGGAGTAACCTTCAGACCGCCTGTGCCAAATGACATGTCAACATATTTGTCTCTGATTACAGGTATCAGCTTATCAATAAGCGGAAGAATAACTCTGTCAGATTCCAAATTTTGATATCGTTTGTCATCAGGATTAACAGCAACGGCAGTATCTCCAAACATAGTCTCAGGACGTGTAGTCGCGATAAGGATTCCACCAGATCCTTTTTCAAAAGGATAGAGAATGTAATAAAGATGACCATTGTGATCGTCATGTTCTACTTCAAGTTCTGCAAGGGCTGTGCGGCAACGCGGGCACCAGTTGGTAATATAATTGCCTCTGTAGATAAGACCTTCATCGTAAAGCTGTACAAAAACCTTGCGTACAGCCACTGAAAGACCCTTATCCATTGTAAAACGTTCACGCTTCCAGTCACAGGAGGCACCAAGACGCTTGAGCTGATTTATAATTGCGCTTCCGTACTGACTGCGCCATTCCCATACTGCTTCAATAAACTTTTCTCTTCCAAGTTGATGGCGATCAAGTCCCTCACTTGCAAGCTTTCTTTCAACAACATTCTGAGTGGCAATTCCAGCATGGTCGGTTCCCGGCATCCAGAGAACATTATTATTTCTTATTCTCATAAAACGGCAAAGAATATCCTGCAGCGTAACATTTAGAGCATGCCCCATGTGAAGAACGCCTGTAACATTGGGAGGAGGAATTACAATAGAATAACTCTCTTGAGCGCTTTCTTCGCTGGCAGCAAAGAGTTGTTCTTTTTCCCAGAAATCGTACCACTTTTTTTCTACATCATGAGGCTTATAACTTTTGTCAAGCTGATTAGAATCCATATTTTGATTTCCCTTTTAACTGGCCAATATAATTGAAAAAGGGGATTATTGAGTAATCCCCGAATCTTATGACCCTGGTTTTGTAACAAGTCGCTTGCAAAAGGACTTATTACAAAACCATAAAATTTGTATTATTAGTCAAGCAATTTTCCCTTAATGTTTTCTATTTCCCTTAAAACCGCTTTTTCGATAATTTCGGCAAGCATCTTTTCGATTTTTCCTGAAAATTTCTTTTCAATAACATGCTCTATGGCTTTTTCAATACCTTCGGGAAGCAACGAAAGTTCTTCTGCGGGATTATCAGTAGAATCAATCTTTAAATCTAAATCCATACCCAGAGAATCTGTTAACTCGCTGGACCCAGGTTCAAATTCTATAATTTCCTCTTTTTCTTCAAATTCAGCAGACTCAATTGTATCTTCTTCCGCAGACTCAATAACATTTGTGGTTCCGGTTGTTTTTTCCTGCTCTAAAGGTTCCACAACCTCGTCTGTAAGTTCTATAATTTTTTCTTCTTCCATATTATCCTCCTCCGCAAAAGAAAAGTGCTATATATCACTGCGAAATATTTGACAAAAATTTAATTTAAAAAATATCATATAGGATATAGCGTGTCAAGGCATTTGCTTTTCTTTAAAAAAACATTTACACACAGTTAAATCCCTTTAGTTTAAATCAGAGCAGATAAAAAAGCTCTTGCTGCGTACTATGAAACCTTTGAAAATTTTAATGAATTATGAGACGTTTTTTTATTGAACAATCGGAAACAACCGGCCCTGAACCTTTTATCACAGGAACAGATGCAACACATATTAAAAAAGTTTTAAGGCTTAGTGAGGGAGATATAATATTTCTTTTTGACGGAACCGGCACTGAATACAAAGCCAGAATAATGTCTTTTACCGACGTCTCAGTTAAGGTATCGATAATCAGAAGTTATATTTCAAAGCCTGAATCACCTGTCCATATTACTTTGGCTCAGGCTTTTTTAAAACTAAAGAAAATGGACGGACTCGTCAGGCAACTCACTGAACTTGGAATAAATAAATGGATTCCAGTTATAACCGAACGTTCTGTTACAAGACCTGATAATAACAGGCTCGTTGCCCGCATAAGCCGATGGAAGGAAATTTCAAAACAAGCTCTTAAACAGTGCAATCGAAGTCGTATGATGACCATTAATCAGGCAATATCCTTTGAAAATGTACTGGATATAAGTAAACAAAGCAGTCTTAAAATCCTTTTCTGGGAAAATGAGCCAAAACCATTTAATCCTGCATTATTACAATGTAACGGAAATTTTAATAATATATTTATCATGATTGGGCCTGAAGGTGGTTTTACATTAAAAGAAGTTGAAAAGGCGAAAACCTGCGGATTTATTACAGCCTCCCTTGGTCCACGCATTTTAAGAGCTGAAACAGCTACAATTGCAGCCTCTGTTTTAATCCAGTCCATTTTTGGTGATATTACAATAAAAAATTCTTGACAAAAATCTTAGATTCTTATTAATACTAATTCTTTTACAAAAGTTCGGCCATTGAGACCATTGCAAAAGGTCTCGCCAATTCCCTTTAAGCCGAGGTAGCTCAGTCGGTAGAGCAGCGGACTGAAAATCCGCGTGTCGGCAGTTCGATTCTGTCCCTCGGCACTTGATAATCAGATCAGTAAATTCAAGAGGCTTTTGAAAATATTCAATTTTGTTCAAGTCAAAAATCCTGTTTTTATCACCTCATTTAATTATGATGCCCTCGTAAAAAGCTGTGTTATGCCGCTCTGTAGCACTTGAGACCAGAATAACTTTAAACAATCGATCTTCAGTTATGATTAAATTAAAATTAGAAAACTGTTTGAATGTATTAAAAATCGTTAGCAAAGAACCCGTTGATATATTGTTATTAATAAAAGATTAAATTATCAGCACAATTGTTGTTTTTATTATGGCTGGTTCTTTGTTTACGATTTGTTATACATGAGTTTTTTCTGGTTTTAATTTAATTATAACTGTTGCGATAACCTGCAAAAACTACAGTTGAGTTGTTTGAAAGTCATTTGCTAGCGACATTGAGCAGTTATAATTTTTTACGATTCCATCAAGTTTATTAGAAGGTCATATACATGGGACTGCTTAAACTCTTTGCACTTTCTGTTTTTGCATATTTACTTGGATCGATTCCCTGGGGTCTTATTTTAACCAGAAAATTTACCTTAATAGATATAAGGCAGCAGGGAAGCAAAAACATAGGAGCCACAAATGTCAGACGGGTTGCGGGCACGGGCCTTGGGATTTTGACGCTTTTGGCAGATATCTTAAAAGGAGCTGTTCCAGTATATTGTGCATATATACTAATAACAGGCCCTGATAAACTAACCAATGAAATTTACCTGTCAATTATCGCCTTTACCGCCTTCCTGGGCCATCTTTATCCTGTTTATACAAAATTTAAAAAAGGTGGGAAAGGAGTCGCAACTGCGGCAGGCTGCTTTATGATAATTTCACCACCAGCATTTATTGTGGCTATTTTAACATTTATCCTGTTTGTATTTCTGTCCAGGCGTGTATCCGCAGGCTCCCTTTCTGGTGCGGCTGTGCTGCCTGTAGCTGTCTGGCTAACAAGCCGTTCCAATGCCCTGACATTATGCGCCCTTATAACCGCAATATTTATTTTTTTTCGCCACACAGACAATATTAAACGGCTCCTGTCGGGCACAGAACCTGTTATATAAATGAACAGCCTTCAGCCTGATAAGCTACTGTATGGCCATAAAAAGGTAAGGACTCCAGCGAGGATAAAGTGGGTTTCGACTAAAAATTCAAGCCTGATGCCTGGCAGCATATAACCCCGTTCATAAGCTGAAAAAACGACCAGCATGGAAACCGGACATATTGCAAGGATAAAGCCAAGACTGGGAATAATATGAAATGCGCCTGACAGCAATAAAACAGCTATAATAAACATCAGCATGCCTTTTAAAAGGCGTAGCGAACTCTTTTCCCCCAACAGAATAGGGATTGTCTCTTTGCCAACGATTCTGTCTCCCTGCATGTCAAGAATATCGAAAAATGCAGTCCTTGCAAATACAATAAATGTTGACCATATAAATACCGATGCTGAACCTGCATCTATTTTTTCGGCTACAGATAAAAAAGGGAACAGAACAGTAACAGTGCCCCATGCAAGCGCAATAAGAATGGTCTTTGAGCCGGGTATATCCCTTATTCTCCTGTATTTCATAAAAGTAAAGCTATCGGGTATGAGTCTTAAATTATAAGAAAGCCCCATTATACTCATTGCAAGAAGGAATAAAAAAGGCATCAACCCCATAGTACAGGCTGTAAACAATCCTGCACCGCCAGCGGCCAAAGACAAAATAACAAGAAACAGTTTGTTTTTAGTATAAAAAGATGCTCTGACCGGATCATTGTAAAGGTCTGCCTTATTTCCCGTGAGATTATTTAATATGTGCATTGATTGAACATAGAGTATTGATATAAAGATATGTGAGAAAGATATTCTAATCCCATGAAGTTCAGCACATGCATAGCACAAACAACCAGCACCAATAGAGATATAGATGTTTGTCAAAAGCAGGAAACGCTGAAAAGCAAAAATAATTTTATGCCATGTTTGTTTCTTTTTAAAGAAAAGCATCTCAAGAGCTCTGTAAACTCTTTTTATAACCCAGTTGGGCGTGGAAGCGCCGGCTGTTATGCCTATGGCTCTGGCTGACTTTAGATCTTTAAGGCCAAGTTCCGTCTCTGATTCAATATGATATACAGGTTTGCCGGATTTGCCTGCAACAGAAGCAAGCCTTTGCGTATTACCGCTGTTGCGGCCGCCAACGACTATTACAGCATCTACTGATTCTGCCATTTGGCTGACTTCAGCCTGCCGTTTTAATGTTGAATCACATATTGTATCAAAAATTTTATAATCAGGAGATTTGTTAGCAGCCCATTTCTTGACTTCTTCAAAAAAAAGAACATTTTGAGTTGTCTGAGCCACGATTATGGCTTTGTCAAATATCGGCAGGGAATTAAGTTCGTCAATGTTGTTGACAACATATCCATTTCCTTCTGCATAGCCTGTCAGGCCTATAACCTCCGGATGATCCCTGTCTCCTATAATTATTACAGAATAACCAAGCTTTGCATATTTATGAATTATGTTCTGTACTTTAATAACACGAGGGCATGTAGCATCAACAACAGTAAAACCTGCTTTTCCCAGTTTGGTTTTTATTTGAGGCGGAACTCCATGAGCCCTTATAATTACAGTTCCCTCCCCATGCTCAGGCATATGATTTAAGGCGTATATTCCCTTTTCCTTTAAAAGGTTTATGACCTGTGGATTATGAATAAGGGGACCATAGGTATATATGGGTTTTTGCATCTTGCCGGGCGCACTCATGGCCATTTCAACTGCCCTGCGAACGCCCATACAAAAGCCCGCGGTCTTGGCAATTAATATTTTCATTAAATATATACAGTTATTCCTTTAAAAAAACCTTATGGTCAACAAGAGCGAGGGAATGTATGCGGGCATTTAAGAATTTCTGTTCCCCAAATATGCTGGTCAGTTTAATACCTTCATCTTCAGGCTCGACAGTATCAACAGCCTTCATAATTATTTCCTTTTTTTCTCCTTTAATCAAATAAGCATCTGCTTCACACATGGCATTTATTCCTTATCTTTTAATCAATTTTCCAAAAAGTGTTTTAAGTTTTTTTCTATAAGAGTATCAATGAGTTGCGGAAGCGGGTCAGATGATACTCCTATAATTTCAATATCCTCCCGGGAAAGAGGAATGATCATTTTTTTTACTGTGCTGCCTGCTACTGCCTCGGCAATTTTCGGTGTGACCTCCCCCATCATTGCATTAGCCATAATTATGCCCACAGGACAGATAATGACATCTGCTTTTTTTACGGTTTGGACAATTGCATTTTCTCCGGAAGCGCCCCTGTTTGCTTTTGCCTTGAGCATCTGTGATGTTGCAATTGCATTTGTTCCTAATGCAACAATCTCAATAGTTTCCCCGAACACATCTTTCAGTTTTTTAACGATGGTACTTCCTATACCGCCGCCCTGTCCGTCAATCACGCATATCTGTTTCATATTAACTCTTTAATAAAAAATTCTGGCGTTAACTGTAAACTGCTAACCGTTAATACAATTATCTTCTACCTTATGTTTTTTTAAACCGTGAACCGATAACTGTAAACCGTGAACGGTTAAAAATATTGTTAAAGTTTATTTATTTTGATTCTGTTGTGACGTTTTTTTTTTGATAAACGTCTGCTTGGGCCTTTTTTTCTGGTTGTAGGAATCCATCCGCTATAATGTTCCATATCGGCTCCGCCAATATCAATATATGAAGACATTGTTATTTTCTCTTCAAATCTCAGAGAACTTATCGTAGCAGCGCCATGAGATTCAGCATAATCCACAATATCCATATCCGAACTGACGATTAAGGCCTTTTCCTTTTCAGCAGCAGCCATTCTTTTAATTACACTGTCAGCCAGTTCTCCGTGCCGGGAAAAAAGTATCTTAATCCCCTTTATTTTATCTTTGTGGAGTAAAAAGGAAGGAGCATTGGCTCCGTCAAAAACCACAGTTATTTTGTGGTGTTTTATTTTTTTGTACGCAGCAAGAATATCCAGCAAAGACTCCCTGCCCGACTGTATATCCCTTTGATCAATATCACTCAATTTGTTTGACTGGCGAATCAGATTATAACCATCTATAATGATATGAACAGACATATTTTAATGTAAAAGGTCTAGCCTTTGAATTTTATCATTTAAAGGAGAATTAGTAATCAATTTTTTTTAAAAATACCAATCAGACGGTCAAGATCGTCATTTGAATAAAAATCTATTACAACATTCCCCTTTTGTCCTTGTCTATTTATTCGCACTCTGGAGCCTAAACATCGTGAAAAATCATCTGCAAGCTCCCTGAAGTATATTGTTTCTGAATCAGGTTCAGGTTTTTTTGTTTCGTTCTTTTCAGAGTTCAAACGTTTTATCAGAGTCTCGGTTTCCCTTACTGACAGTCCTTTTGAGACAACTGTTTTCCATGCTGCTCTTTGATGCGCTGATGTTCCGGCGCCAAGCAAAGCTCTTGCATGGCCCATGCTTAACATATTATTCTTTATGCTGAATTTAATTTCTTCAGGCAGTTTTTTAAGTCTTAAAAAATTAGCTATGGTGGACCTGTTTTTACCTACCCGCGAAGCAACCTGATCCTGCGTGAGATTGAATTCAAGCATAAGACGATGATATGCTTCGGCCTCTTCAATGGGATTTAATTCCTCACGCTGAATATTCTCAACAATGGACATTTCCAGCAGATTCTTTTCTGAAACATCTTTTATTATAACCGGAACCTTTTTGAGCCCCGCCATTTTAGCGGCTCTGAGACGCCTTTCACCTGCTATAAGCTCATAACCTTCTGCATCTTCCTTCCTGACCAGAAGAGGCTGAATAATTCCCTGGGCTTTAATCGAGCTGCTCAAATCGCACAATTCATCTTCAGAAAACTGAACACGGGGCTGATATCGATTTGAACGGATCCGCATAACATCACACAGAAAATATTCTTTTGAACTTTTCTCAACAGGATCAATATCCGGCAATAAAGAGTCAAGCCCTCTTCCCAGCGCTAATTTTCTGTGTTTTTTTGGACTTGAGCCAGCCCCTTTTATTTTTTCTATTTTTTGCATCGACCGGCCATTATCTCCTTTGCCAGATTAAAGTAATTTTGCGCCCCTGTTGAAACAGCGTCGTAAAGCAGGATAGGCTTGCCAAAACTCGGGGCTTCTCCCAAACGAACATTTCTATAAATCATGGTCTTAAATATTAAATTTTTGAAGTATTTTCCTGCTTCTTCGGCAACCTGTTGAGATAGATTAGTTCTTTTGTCAAACATCGTTAAAAGTATGCCGGCAATCTCAAGACAGGGATTAAGCCTTTGTTTAACAAGTTTAACTGTGTGCAGGAGCTGCCCAAGCCCTTCTAATGCATAGAATTCACACTGCAGAGGAATCAGTATGTAGTCGGCAGCTGTAAGAGAATTAACAGTAAGAAGGCTTAAAGATGGCGGACAGTCTATAATAATATATTCAAATGAGTCAACAATCTGAGCGAGAAGATTTTTTAAGGCTTTTTCACGATTGAGATCAGACATCATTTCAATCTCAAAACCTATAAGCTCTATGCGTGAAGGAATTATCTTTAAAAAATCTATTTCAGTATTCAGTATAAGACTCTTTGCGTCAGTCTCGCCAATCAGACCATTATACAAAGTTTTATTAATCGAACTTTTATCCTGCCCCATGCCGGTTGTAGCATTGCCTTGAGGATCGCAATCAACTAAGAGTGTTTTTTTTTCAGAAACAGCGAGTGCTGCCGACAGATTAATGGCTGTAGTGGTTTTGCCTACGCCGCCTTTTTGATTGGTTATACATATAATATGTGCCATAATAATAGATAAATAACATAAAACATGATCTTTGCAAAGAACATAACAATGATTAGTTTATAAAAACATGGTAACCGTTCAGCCACAGACTTGTCGGCTTTTGGAGAATTAACAAAGTGATCTTGCAACAAAATAGTGGAGTCGGGGTTAAGCCGAGAGATAGAACGAATGCTTAGCAGCTTAATCAGGAAGTTAAGCGGCAAACAGGCAAGACAACTATGCCCCTCTGTGCCTTTGCCCCTCTGTGCCTGATTAGTTATATATTATTAATTGAATTTGCAGATTTTCTCTATATTTTGAAATAAAGTTATGAAATTTATTATAAAAAAACAAAATGTAGTTCGATTTTTGATGGTGTCAATTTTACTGGTGCTGATTCCAGTTCAGGCTTTCTGCATTACAGCGAGGCAGGAAGAGGAACTGTCACGTGAATTTATGAAATATATTTTACAACATGCCGAATTTATTGAAGATCCTGTTATTGTAGATTATGTAAATAGTGTAGGCAAAAAAATTGTCTCTACCCTTCCCTCGCCTACCTTTGAATATCGGTTTTATATTTTAAATGATTATACTTATAATGCTTTTGCAAGCCCTGCAGGCCAGATTTTTATTAACAGCGGTTTATTTGAAGCAATGGATAACGAAGAAGAACTTGCAGGCATATTAGGCCATGAAATTGCTCATGTTGCATGCCGTCATATTTCAGAAAAAATAGAAAGAGCAAAAAAAATCAGTCTCGTAACACTTGCAGGTCTTGCTGCCGGAATTTTTCTCGGAGCCGGCAGCGCAGCAACAGCAGGAAGCGCATTAACTATCGGTTCAATGGCTGCAGGCCAATCTATAGCGCTTGCTTACAGCAGGAATGATGAAATTCAGGCTGATCAGATGGGACTGAAGTATCTAAAAAAGGCTGGATACAACGGATCAGGTCTTTTGTCGTCCTTAAAGAAAATCAGAAACAAACAGTGGTTTGGTTCAAAAAATATTCCAACTTATCTAACCACACATCCTGCAGTTGAAGACAGAATAGCTTATATAGGAGGTGTGCTCGAGGAGAACCCGGAACTAAAAAACCGGAAATCCAATAAGCCTGATCATGGTTTTGCGGTTGCACATACAAGGCTGATTGCCATGTATGGAGACAAACAAACAGGTTTGAAAAAATTCAAGGCAGATATTGATAAGTATCCTGAAAGCCTTATTGCGCATTACGGGTATGGTTTGATTCTGGCAAGAACAGGCAACCGCAAAGACGCTGTAGCTCATCTTAAAATAGCATTAGAAAAAAACGCATTTGATCCGGATCTTTTAAGAGATATAGGCAGAATTTATTTTTTAGATGGTCAATATTTAAAGGCTTTAAATTCTCTTAATGGCGCTCTCTGCATGGCGCCTGATGATCCTGAAACACTTTTTTTCCTTGGACGTACTCAAACACAGCTTGGAAAATTAGACAACGCAATATTAACATTTAAAAAACTGCTCGCAAAAAATCCTGATTATACCCGTGCATTGTTTTTTCTCGGGAATAGTTACGGGAAGTCAGGCAGACTTGCAGAAGCCCATTATTATCTTGGAATTTATTACCAGGAGAAAGAAAATCATAAAAATGCTGAGTTTCACCTGAAAAAGGCATTAGAAAAAACAAGCGATCAAGATAAAAAAACTGAAATAGAGGAAAGATTGGAACAGGTAAACAAAAGATCTGTGAAGAAAAAGCAGGATGAATCCAAAAGTTAACTTTTGTCAAAATGAGAAAACCACATTGTGAATGTTCCTCTACCCTGTGTGGCAGACCTTAATGCAGTTGAATAGCCGAACATCTTTGCGAGCGGCATGGTTGCCTTTATTGCCTGTAAGCCCACTTTTTGCTCAATAGATTCGATTTTACCGCTTCTTGCATTAAGATTGCCTATTACATCTCCCAGGTATGATTCAGGGACAAATACCTCAACAGACATAAAAGGATCAAGCAGGAAAGGCTTGCAGTTTGCAAGGGCACTTTTGCATGCCATGGATGCGCTTACAGTATAGGCCAGATCCGTGCCAAGCGATTCTCTGCATGATCCACCTGTAAGCACAGCTTCAACATCAACAACAGGATAACCCATCAATGCGCCGCTTTCAAAGGATTCCATTATCCCCTTTTTTATGGCTGGAATAAAAATTTCAGGTATTGCATCAAATGCCGGCTCTAATACAAAGTTATTGCCGGTTCCTCTTTTAAGAGGTTTCAGTCTTATAGAAACCTCTGCAAAATGTTTCTGGCCTGCGATTTCATTATCAAATACAGCCGATGCCTCTGCCTCAGCTGCAATGGTTTCCCTGTATACGACCTGCGGCTTTCCAACATTTACATTTGTTTTAAACTCACGCTGCATGCGGCTTATTATAATATCAAGGTGAAGCTCTCCCATGCCTGACAGAATTGTCTGGCCGGTATCCTCATCTTTTTTAATCTTCAATGTCGGGTCTTCGTCAGTAAATTTTTCAAGCACCTCATCAAACTTTTCCTGATCAGCATGGGTTTTAGGCTCTACTGCAATAGAAATAACAGGTTTACAGAACCTTATCTTTTCCAGAAGAACAGGGTGAGTTCTTGAGCATAAGGTCTCTCCGGTAGAAGATTTTTTCAGGCCGACAATCCCGACAATGCTCCCTGCCCCTGCAACATCTATTCTTTCCTTTTTGTTTGCATGCATCCTTAATATGCGTGTAATTTTCTCATTAATTTTGCGTAAAGGATTATACACATCTTCCTTTGCTTTTATCTTCCCGCTGTAAATCCTGACAAAGGAAAGTTTTCTTCCCTCCATCATTGAAACCTTGAATATCAGCGCTGCAAGAGGTGCGTTGTCAATCGGCAGGCATTCAACCGGCTCGCCGGTTTCAGGATGCAAGCTTTTAACAGGAGGAAGATCAGCAGGACTTGGAAGAAACCGGACAATAGCATCAAGTAAAGGCTGGATTCCTTTATTTTTCAGAGCACTTCCGCATAAAACCGGAACCAGCTTCAGATCAATAGTCGCCTTTCGTATGGCATCAAGAAGAATTTCTGTCTCAACAGGAGCTTCAGATAAATATGCCTCCATAATCTCATCATCAACTTCAGCTACTGTTTCAATGAGTTTCTCACGATATTTCATGGCTTCATCAATAAGATTATCGGATATTTCTTCTGTTGAAAAGGTTGCTCCCAGGGTTTCGTCGTCCCATGCCATCTGTTTCATGTTGATGAGGTCTATAACGCCTGCAAAATTATCCTCCGCGCCGACCGGCAACTGCAAAATAAGGGGATTTGCTCCCAATTTTTCTTTAATCATTTCAACTGTATCAAAAAAATTGGCGCCCACCCTGTCAAGCTTATTAACAAAGGCCATCTTAGGTACAAAATATTTGTCAGCCTGACGCCATACTGTTTCTGACTGAGGTTCGACTCCTCCAACAGCGCAAAAAACACCAACAGCACCATCAAGCACCCTCAATGAACGCTCTACTTCTATTGTAAAATCAACGTGTCCTGGAGTATCTATAATCTGGATTTCACAACCATTCCAGAGGCATACAGTCACAGCAGATGTTATTGTAATGCCTCGTTCCTGCTCATCGGGCATCCAGTCCATTACAGCTTCACCATCATGGACTTCACCGATTTTATGTGACTGCCCTGTATAGTAAAGCACGCGCTCTGTAACAGTTGTCTTGCCTGCATCAATATGCGCTATTATACCGATATTTCGTATGTTTTTAATTTTACTGTTTTTTCTCATCTTATCAAAAGCATGTTGGCTTTAAAAGGAAGACTCAGATCAATATGACCTGTTAAAGTTAATGATTCATGTCCATCAATAATTATCTTTACGGCATTAATTTCAGTTATGTTTAATATTAAAGTATTTACTATTGAATATATTGTTAAAATCTCTGATTTTATTCCTCCAGGATGATTTTTTATAACATCTTTGCTCAGGTCAACAAAAGCGGTTTTGTTTTCTGTAACATAAAATGCCCTCAGGCTGACACCCGCAGGTATAGTCTGCATAAGCTCTTTCTCAGGACCTTTTATCAGTTCCCTGATTATTATTCCACCTAATTCTTCCGGCCCATTAGAATACAAAACAGCCCTGTCTTCTGCTATAAGAAATTCATTTTCCCTGTCTGCAAAATATAGATGAACAAGCGACTTTTTTAAATGCTGTCCCCCTGCTTCCAGGATTTTCTGCTCAGCCTGATCAGAACAGTACAAATTTTCAGGCATAAACAAAAACACGCATAACACTGCTGCCGTAATAACAGTTAAAACAATATTTAATGAGTGGATTTTTTTAAGCATATAAAAAATTATGTTTCAATGTCATTAACCCGGGTAATTTTGTATGGTTCCCATGCTCCAGCATGAGAACAAAAAAAACACGGTGGTAAAAATATCGCAGTAGGTTCCATATAACGTTTTTAAGTTAATTTTGTTGAGTTATGCTTTAGTTGTTTGAAAGTCCAAAAAATTTTTTATGTCAAACAACATATTATGTCAAGAAAATATGGAGACCAGAATTTGTCATCAAAAATATAGAAACCTTAATTATCACACGTTTATTCAGGCAATGATTTTTGTGAAAACTTTTCAATCCAACGGTCCAAAAGAAGTAAAAGGTTTGTGTCTAAAAATTCTTGATATTATGCATTATGTCATTTATGATAACTTTTTGAAAAAACAAAAACATCTTACCCCTTTGTCATTCCTGCCTATCTTGTTTTCAATATGATCGGAAAGCGGGAATCCAGTTATAAACTATTGGTTATAATAAAAGCATGCCTGTTTATGAATATAAAGCCCTTGATATAAAGGGGAAAACTCTTAAAGGCATTATCGATGCCGATAGTATCTCTGCGGCAAGACAAAGGTTGAGGGAAACGAATATTTTCCCGGTTAACCTGAAAGAAACCTTTGTAGAAGAAAAAAACAAAGTGGCGAGCGGCAGGTCGATCAGCGATCTTTTCAAGAGGGTCAGCCTGCGGGAAGTTTCCGTCATGACAAGACAGCTTGCCACTCTGTTAGGCGCAAGCATTTCTCTTGTTCCTTCGCTGACAGCCCTTATTTCCCAGACAACAAATCCCAAGCTAAAAAAAACACTGGCCCAGATAAAGGAAGATGTAAATGAAGGCAACAGTCTTGCCAGGAGTATTTCGCACTATCCCGGAATTTTCTCACCATTCTATATAAATATGGTCAGGGCTGGTGAAGCCTCCGGGACACTTGATATTGTGCTGGAAAGACTGGCTGATTTCAACGAGAGTCGGCAGGAGCTTCAGGGAAAGATAAAGGCGGCTCTCGCCTATCCCATATTCATGTTTCTTATAGGCAGTATCGTTCTTTTCTTTTTGACAACTTTTATCGTTCCAAAAATTACCGGCATATTCAGCGAAATGAACCAAACCCTTCCCGGAATAACAAATTTTCTTATTTTCATAAGCAGCTTCTTAAAATCTTTCTGGATGGTAATTATCCTTATTATGATTGGAAGCTTCATCGGTTTGAGATACATGTTTTTAAAAACCCTCAGCGGGCAATACCTCTGGGACAAAATTAAACTGAAAATGCCACTTTTCGGCTCACTTACCCACAAAATGGCTGTAGCGCGCTTTAGTCGTACTCTTGGCACGCTCTTAGAAAGCGGTGTCCCAATGCTTACAGCTCTATCCATAGTCAAAAATGTTGTAAATAACAGGCTGATTGCAGATTCCATTGCCGAGGCATCCAGAGATGTTGAAGAAGGCCAGAACCTGTCCGCAACTCTTTTGCGAAGCAAAATCTTTCCTCCCATTGTTTCTCAGATGATATCAGCAGGCGAGCAGAGCGGAACACTGGAAAAAATGCTCTGCAAAATTGCAGACAGCCTTGAAAACGAAGTAGAATCAAATATAACAATGATAACATCCATGCTGGAACCCGTTATGATTTTAGTTATGGGCCTGCTGGTCGGTTTTATTGTTATTTCGATACTGCTGCCTATTTTTGAGATGAACCAGTTGATAAGATAGAGGAATTAAAAGATGAACGTCGAACGGATTAAAATATGAACATCGAACATCGAACGTCCAACATAGAACGTTGAATGGAAGAAGAAAGAATTAAGGGCTTGCTCACGCAGGCGCAAAGGCGCAGGAGAAAAAATTATTGCTTCGCAAAAAAATCAAATATTATTTCGTCCGTGTGTTTCTGTGTGGGTCTGTGGCAATGAAATGTGAACCGTGAACCATTGAAGCTTTAACACCTAACACAGTGTAGGAGCAAATTTATTCGCCCGAAACAATCAGGAGATAAACATGAAGAAAAATGTCAATAATAACAGGGGTTTTACGCTGATCGAGCTGATGGTGGTAATCGTTATTCTCGGCATCCTTGCAGGATTGATTGTTCCGAGAATAATGAGCCGCCCTGAAGAGGCAAGACAGACAAAAGCAAGAATACAAATCGAAAGTATGGAAACAGCTCTGAAGTTGTACAGACTGGATAATGGAAACTACCCGTCTACCGAGCAGGGTCTGCATGCGCTGGTAGAAGCGCCGGCAGTGGGAAGCCTCCCCGGAAAGTGGAGAGAGGGCGGATATCTGGAAAAAGGGAAAGTTCCAAAAGACCCCTGGGACAATGAATATATTTATCTCTGCCCGGGAATGCATGGCGACTATGATATTATCTCTTATGGGAGTGATGGAGAACCAGACGGCGAAGGGAAAAACAAGGATATAACGAGCTATGATTAGTAACCAACCTGCACATTCCAAAGGTTTTACCCTGGTCGAACTCAGCGTGGTTGTATTTCTCATCGGACTGATGCTCTCCATCGCTGTCCCGAAGGTTCGTGATACAATGCTTAACAACGGGTTGAAAACGACAGTAAACCGCCTGACCGGTATGGCAAGGGAACTGAGAAGCGATGCGGTACGCAACCAGGTCGATTATATCCTCCGCCTGGATCTGGACAGCAATCTTATCTGGACACATAGCGCCGATATGACACCGGAAGCAAAGGACGAGATGAGAAAACGCGCCTTCAAACTCCCGGAAGATGTGAATATACTGGATGTTTGCCGCTTCGGAAAGGAAAAAGTCACAGACGGAGAGACCCTGATCAGATTTTCCAGAAAGGATTACATGAATCCAGCTGTCGTGCACCTTGCACAAAAAGACCAGTACTTCACCCTGGTCTTTGAGCCTTTCCTGAGTTCTGTCAGGACCTACGATAAATATATTGATACAGGGGGGGCTGAAGCCTCCCCTGCCCTGTCTTTGGGTGCAATTCGGTAATCAGAGATCCTTACGGGGCCACCGTGGTAATGAAGCAACCACCGCCTCCGCCACCGCCTCCCGATGCGGCAGAGGTTGTAGCGTTCGCTTCGCTGCAATAGCTTGAGTCACCGTTGCTGTTATAGGCCCTCACACGGTAATAATAAGTAGTAGATGCAGTTAATCCTGTGCTGCTGTAGGAGGTAACATCCTCGCTGACATTAGCTATCGGCTCATACGTTCCCCCTGATCCTGTCTTCCTCTCGATCTTAAATCCAGTTTCATCAGAGGAGTTGTCGGTCCAGGAAAGATCTATCTGGCTGCTTGATGCAGTAGTGGCAGACAAACCGCTTGGCGCGGCAGGACAGGTTGTAGCGTTCGCTTCGCTGCAATAGCTTGAGTCACCGTTGCTGTTATAGGCCCTCACACGGTAATAATAAGTAGTGGATGCAGTTAATCCTGTGCTGCTGTAGGAGGTAACATCCTCGCTGACATTAGCTATCGGCTCATACGTTCCCCCTGATCCTGTCTTCCTCTCGATCTTAAATCCAGTTTCATCGGAAGAGTTGTCGGTCCAGGAAAGATCTATCTGGCTGCTTGATGCAGTAGTGGCCGATAACCCGCTTGGCGCGATTGGCGCGTAACCAAGCAGGGTCACAGCAGCCATCAAGTTCACCCTTGGTTTGGTAATGCTGATCTTTTCGTCTGTGATGGGGTCACCTGTATCGACGAGCGTTGATTTTACCTGGCCGGGTGTCAGGTAAGACCCGGTTAGCACTTTGGCCGCGTTCTGCAGACAGGCCGCCGCTCCCGCGGCATATGGGCAGGCAGCTGAAGTCCCCCCAAAACCGTATTCAGCATCCCAATAACCTCCGCCTAATTCCGTCGTGGTCGCCCAGTTGGCGGGGGCCAGGAGAGTAAGGAACGAAGCCGTATTTGAATATGCAGTAACATTGTCAGAGTAGGGGACATCGGGAGAATACCATCCGGACGAACACCCCCCCGTCTCATACTTTGTGGCACACGAATCCGGGGAAACGCACCAGCCTATAGATGAGGTTGTGAAGTCGGCATCATAAACAGCACCCACAGAAATAACATGCGAAATACAGGCGGGCCAGCCCATGGCATTACAGTAGCCATCATTACCAGATGAAACAAACAGAGTCATGCCTGCCGCCACGGCATTGGCTGCAGCCTCGGTCATTGAGACTGAATCGCTGTCGCAGGTACTAAAATACTGCCCGTCACCGAAACTCGTGCTAATAATCATTATCGGGTTGTCATTATCATTTTGGTGAGTGATACACCACTCCCAGGCTTCGATCATGTCCGATTTATAAGCGCTGCCACCGCTGCCAAAAGAGATTTTCAATGCATAGAGCCTGGCGCCGTATGCGACTCCACCGATATAGTCCCCAACAGTGCCTAAATCACCCGCGGCAACACCCGCACAGGCTGTTCCATGCCCGCTTTCATCCAGGGGATCGTCGTCGTCGTCTCCACAGTCATAACCGCCAATGACCTTACTGTTAGGGAACCCCCCTCCCCCCAGTCCGGCATGTGTATAATCGATCCCTGTATCGCAGATGGCAACAGAGAGACCGCTGCCATTATAACTGCTTCTTGGAGTGGCGGCATTCATTAAGGGGATGCCCTGGGCCAGATGGGCGTGAAGGATCCTGTCCTTTTCAATCGATAAAATATCAAAGTTATCCACTAAGTTCTCAAGACCTTCAGGGCTCACCTCAGCCGAAAAGGCAAAGATATAAGTAAACCTGTTCGTTATGCGGACTTCCAGCGGATCAAGGGCATTGATGAGCCTGTTTTGAGACTGAGTTACAGCCCCTTGCAGTTGTTGCCGAACTGCCATGTCCTTGAAACTTCTGAGCTGATTCGCTTTTGCCGGTTTGCGCAGGTTCACAATCACCCGGGTAGTGGGTTTCCCATCAATAAAATCCATGAGAATTTCCTGCGAAGTGGTTAACTTCGGACTGTCAGACAGGGCATTGATGACCTGTGCCTGCTGTGACTCCCCTGCCCAGAGCAATCCGGGGGAAACCAGCATGTAAATTCCGAGGACCAACGTAAACACAAAGCCCAACCTTTTTACAGGCATCTTCAGACAATTCGCGGCCTTTTTCTTACTCCTTTTTATATTCATAGTGGTTACTGTCAGCTTTTTTGTGTAAATTTTTTATAGTCCAATTCTCTTCTAAATTAAGGTGCGCTTCTTTTTGTCTCTCCTCTACAAATCCAGTATGGGAAAATTGGCGCGGCAAACATCGGCAATCAGAGATCCTTACGGGGCCACCGTGGTAATGAAGCAACCACCGCCACCGCCGCCACCGCCAGATGCAGCAGAAGTTGTCGCGCTCGTATCACTGGAATAACTTGAGTCGCCGCCGCTGTTATAGGCCATCACATGGTAATAATAAGTAGTGGATGCAGTAAGTCCGGTGCTGCTGTAAGAGATGATACCAGTACTGACAGTGCCTATTTGCGCATACGTTCCTCCTGAGCCTGTCTTCCTCTCGATCTTGAAGCCCGTTTCATCAGAGGAGTTGTCGGTCCAGGAAAGATCTATCTCGCTGCTTGATGCAGCAGTGGCAGATAACCCGCTTGGCGCAGCGGGACAGGTTGTAGCGTTCGCATCACTGGAGTAGCTTGAGTCGCCGTTACTGTTATAGGCCCTCACACGGTAATAATAAGTAGTGGATGCAGTAAGTCCGGTGCTGCTGTAAGTAGTAACATCCGGGAGGACAGTGCCTACTTCCGCATACGTTCCTCCTGATCCTGTCTTCATCTCGATCTTGAAGATTGTTTCATCAGAAGAGTTGTCGGTCCAGGCAAGATCTATCCCGCTGCTCGATGCAGTAGTGGCAGACAACCCGCTTGGTGCGACAGGTGGGGCAACAAGCCTGAGCACAGTAACCCCAGTGTGCGCCTTACCTGAATAAGAGCCACCCCAGGTCATTTCATGATCGAGGTAGTCCCATGTATCATGTATATAAATAGTTGATCCGGTATCGTCATATCCGTAACCTAACATCGTGTGACCTACGATATGTATCAGAACAGGACGGCCGGCGTCAATTTCAGCCTTGAAATCATCAAAAGTAAAACCCTTTATATTCCCTTCATAGCCGTAAATGCGCTGATTAAAATTCCCTAAGGTCTGTACTGTATATCCCCTCGACACAGCAAAATCCCGCATTCCGTGACAACCATCACGTTTAGCCGGTTCGCACCCGGTATAATCATAAATAGGACTGCCATCAGAATAATAGTAAAATGTCGTGCTACCATCTGTGCTACTGAGTAAAGACTGGTTGGTTCCCATATAATCGCCGGTACATTCTCCCTGGGTATGTTCCGTCCAGTTATCAATAAATGGATCGGGATCTGAATTCCCATACTTTATCCAGTAATCATCGACATGTCCCTTGGTTGTTCGACCGTCAAGGTCCAGACGTGTAGCACTGAGGGGACATAATGCCCTTGTCTCTGTATTGATCACAACAGTGCCCCAGGTTGCGTTTGTCATGGGGAATACCCCGTCGTCTGTCGGGCCTGCGTACATGTTGGAGTAATCGCTGTTGTCATAATGGCCGAACATCATGGCAGCAGACGTTGCAGAGCAGCCAAAGACCCATGTCATGGCAGGCACATTGGAAATAGTATTTGTTCCGGCAGCGATGTCGGGTTCAGAAACCATTGCCACCTGTGAGACAAACCCTTCTGGAGGGTGCGGCATACCCGGGACAATAATCTCGTCAATTAATTTTCCGTCCTCAATAAATCTATCTACCACATACGGGTTCGTCGAATGTATGCCATATTGATTTAAAGGTATTTCCTCGTTCGCGGATTCATCTGAAATGGCCGGATGAATCAAGATGAAAGTTGCCAAAAAGCACACAACAATACAGATGAAAAGTCTTCTTAATGTCTTAGCCATGATTTTCTTCTTTCGAGCCGGATTTTATTAATTTTCTGATCAAATCGATGAATCGCTCTTCACATCCCGCATATTTTCCAACATCGTCCTCGAATTTGAAATAAAACGTTTTAATACCGTCATTTTCTATCAGGAATTCGCAGAGGTGCTTATCGTATGTACCGGAACCAAGGGGTCTGTATTCATCGGTCCCTTCAATTTTTTCAAGCAACACAACTATTCGCATGCCCTGTCTGTATCTTCCGTGGTAACAGCTTGGTCCGGCCCTTGAGCTAACAATCATCTTTTTGGGCTCACCTTCGCCTTTTGACCCAAGGCCAGGTAATTGGGAATCAAAAGTCTTGTAGGTTTCCTTGATAATGATAGTCTTGCCCGCAACCTTGCCTTTTAGTATTTTTTCTACGCTTAAGACTGCTTCTACTGTTTTTTTTGTCTCTCCCCCATTTGTGCCTTCGGTTTCCTTAACCCTGTCAATCTTTCCTACAACAAGCAGATCTGCTTCTGAAATAAGCATTCTTAATTGCGGAAGGTCTAAAGGTGGGGGTGGGGGCTGCATGGCATATCCTCCTTTAACGACAAGAACAAGAAGAAATATAAGGCATAGCCCAAAGACTAACTTTGCCTTTTTTGTCTTTCTGTTACAAATCCAGTATGGGAAAATTGGCGCGGCAAACATCGGCTGAATACCTTTCTTGATTTTTCTCACTGAGGCTCTCCGCTTACAGAGCAAGGGTTTAATTACGCTAAGCAACATATTCAGGACAGACTGTCAAGGATTCCCTGATAAAAGTGATAGGATTAATCTCCTAACCCAGCACCCACAATCTTTTTATCACCTGACTGACAACAAATTCGCTCCCACCCGACATGCTATAACGAGCAGAGAGAAGCATTAACATCCCATTGTCCCCAGCGAAAGGCTGAAGATGGCGATGTTGCCAAGGATATGGATGGTTATGGGGACTGTCAGATTTCCCTCTTTCTCGTAGGCAACGGCAAAGAGGATTCCGCCTGTTATCTGGGGCAGAGGAAATCCGGAGCTTGCGGGATGAGCCAGAACAAACGCCAGCGTACTCAGGGCCACGGCCGCAAACACCCCCCACCGCCTGAAGAACCTGTATATTATCCCCCTGAAAAAGATCTCCTCCGCCACGGGCGACACAAGGCCTCCGATAATGAAAAAGAGACAAATCTCATTTCGTCCTGCCGGAAGGCGGGTATGTATCAGTGTGAGGGGATTAATGTCGGCGGCAAAGAGCGCCGCGGAGACAAGAAGCACAATTGTCCCGAACCCCGCTGACCAGACAACCCCCCCCTTCAGACAGGAAAACATGCTGGACGGCACCAGACCTATGGAAGATAATCCCCCTTCCCTGTTCAAAACAATCAGCACAATCAGGACTGCCTCAAGAACACGCGCCGCTCCCAAAAGAAGTATTGAGTAATATGCGCCTGTTGAGGCGGCAATGCCCACTGCCGCCTCAATCACAGCGACCACCGCAAGGGAGATAAGAACGGTTTTTATTTCGATCCTGTCTGCTTCCATCCAAGTCTCCTCAGCGCCTTGTAGGCATATTGTTGGCTGTACCAGTCGCCGGACATATCAATCCTTCTTGTAATCTCTTTGATGGCACCCGGGTTTTTTCTCTGCCCCAGAGCATAAAAGGTCATGCATACCACATTTCGATCAGGGTCGTTCAGCAAGGTCAGAAGTTCGCTGTAAGTCTCCGGTTTCCGGCTTTTGCTCATTGCCTTTGCAAGCCAGTACCGTTCAGGTATATTGGGGCTTTTCAGCATTTTTTTATAAGCCCTAAAGTTGCCTATCTCCATCCCTTTCCGCTCCACAACCTTCAGGGCCGCAACCCTCTCCCGCCAGCGCCCGGATTCCATAGCCACAGACAGATTTCCCGCATCTGTTGTCTTTTTGCCGGCAGAATAGAGCGAAAAAAGAATAACAGCCCCAATCGCAAAACAGAGAATCGAGGCTGTGAAAGAAGATTTTTTTGAATCCATAAAAATACACAATACAAGATAGAACAAAGCATAAAGTGTAATGTACAGGATAAGAGGAAATCCTGTTAGAAGACAGAAAAAGGTGAACTTCCGGAACAAGGAATGCCTGTCGCTTTTTATGGAAAACTCTTTCAATACATTCCCGGGCGCAGCAAGAAAATCCTCCGGCGAAATCCGGAGAATCATTTTTTCCCTGTTTTTAAATGCAAGCTGTCCGCCCTCTTCCGTTATCTCCAGATCTGCCTCTGGATATTCTTTTATATTAAGGTAGTCATAATCTAACAGCTTCTTCTCCAGCGGCTGCGCCGGAAAATCCTTTATGCCTTCAAGTCTGCATGTCCTGAGTATCCTCTGGTCCAGGGATTTAAAGGCCTCCGCAGGATAGAGTGTATATCTGTAATAAAAATCGCTGATCTTTGTTCCAAAAGAATTGGACAGGAGAAGATTGTCCCTGATGTCGAGAAATACATCGCCACTGGCACGGGGCAGCCATAGAAACGCCAGGAGCAGAAGGGGAATAACAGGAGCAAATTTACCGAACCGGGTTCGCTGCCTTGTCCGCGCCAATATCAATTTCAGTGCAACCACAGAAACCACGGCAGGCACAAAGATGAAATAAGAGGTTGCGGCAGGGCAAAAACCGTGGAAATTCACACAAAAAAGGCACGCCACCCAGAACAGCAGAAGAAGGATCAGGAAAATCCTGCTCCGTGAGAAGATGCGGTCCCAGGTCAAGACTGCAACAAAAGTCAGAAGAGAGAGGCCGGCGCCTACGGTCAGCGTGAAAAACAGGCCCCCGAAAAAAGCGGAGGCAAATTCCTTTAGATGATGCACTGCATGCTGATTTGGCACCACGAAATAGCCGGCTTCTACCATGGCCGAAAAGGCGCGGTAAAGGCCGGCATTGGACAGGTAAACCTGTATAGTGGCTATAATCTGGGCCGTAAACAGCCCTGGAAGGAGCACTTTAAATACATTCATTTCAGTCAGCCGTTCATTCTACTAATATGGTGAGGTTGAAACCTCCTCTACCCTTAATAGTAGGGTAGCACATTTGCCAACAGTGATGCAAATCCCATGTTGAAAATCCGCGTGTCGTGTGTTAGAAATTTTGTAACTACTCAGGTGGACAGGCTGAAGGCTGTTAGGCTGTTAGGAAAAAGCGGAGAGCAGAGGATTAACAATCAAGTATTAACAATTGATTATTAATTTAGGGATTGAGAAATTTATGATTAGCCGGATACATGAAAAAGGCTTTACACTCCTCGAGGTCATGATAGCCATGGCTATTCTTGCCATAACGCTTGTTGTGGTTTTTCAATCACAGTCACAGAGCATATCCATGGCAGGCAGGGCAAGGTTTGAAACCACGGCGTCCCTCCTCGCCCAGAGCAAAATGGCCGAAATCGAGGCGGCAGATCCGGAAGATGTTGTTTCAGACAGCGGGGATTTCGGCGATGATTTCCCCGATTATTCATGGCATGTAGCTGTAATGGTAACAGAAACCGAGCTCCTGAAAAAAATCGAGATTAAGGTTGTAAATGAGAGAATGACGTCGAACAATTCATTCAGGCTTGTGCTTTATAGATAGGCTGTAGGGTTTTAGGGTATTAGGCTGTAGACTGTTAGGCTGTTAGGATTAAGAAATTGGAAAATTAGAAGGTTAGAAGATTGGAAGATTGGAAGAGTTGCTCTCAGCTTTTAGGGGGCCTTACAAAACATGAAAATATTAAGGAAAAACGGCTTTACACTGATTGAGATACTTATTGCCATATTTATACTGTCGATAGTCCTTACAACTGTATATGCAGCATATACTGGAACTTTCAGAATAGTGAAGGACACCAGGCGCAGTGATGATAACTACAGCATGGCACGGACGGCTATGAAAAGAATGACTAAAGACATGGAGTCTGTCTGCAGCAGTAAAGGCTCCTGCAAATTTGTCTCCGGAGAGATTGAAAAGGAGGATTTTATAGAACTGTCATTTATTTCGTCCGCACATCTGGACTTTGATGATGAGAGGTCTTCCGGCATTGCCGTTATAAACTACTATATTGTAGAGGATAATGAGAAAGACAGCTGTATCCTGAAACGTAAGGACGAGCTGTTGTACTGGGAGGAAGCAGAAGGGGCGGAGGAAGATGCTTTGAGGGAGGGAGGATACATCATCTGCGAAGGGTTGCAATCCCTGACATATAAGTTTTATGACAGCAGCGGAGAGGAATATGATTCCTGGGATTCTGAATCTGACCTGAAAACACAAAAAGACAGCGCCCCGTCTATCGTATCCATACACATGAATTTTATAAATCCTGATGACAGGGACAGGTCTTACATGTTTATGACAAAGGTCTTTCTGCCGATGGGGGAAAGATTAGAAGATTAGAAGGTAAGAAGAGAAAAAGATAAACATCCAACATCGAACGTTGAATGAAAAAAAGAAACGGAGATCAGAGGATAGGAAGATTAGAGGATAGGGAATTAGGAATGATGATAAAAAAAATTCTTCTTAATGACAAGGGCGTGGCATTAGTGCTGGTAATTCTCATGATCAGCGTCATTATTGCGATCACGCTCCAACTGAATATTTCCTCAAGGTCTGAGATATATGAGGCGGCAAATCTCGGGGACGGCATAAGGGCTGCGTGCGCCGCCAAGTCCGGGTTTTACATGGGAGAAGCGCTTCTGAACGATGACACAAATAATTTTGATTCCCTGAATGAGGACTGGGCAAAAGTGGAATTGGTTTCCGCCGGGTCAAAAACTCTTTTCGATGGTGAATATTTCCAGTTAAACATTGAAGATGAATCCGGTAGAATTCCAATCAACAAGCTTATAAAAGAAAATAATCAATACAATGCCAGTATTAAAGAACTTTTGAAAACATTTCTGAGTCTGCCAGAATTTAACCTGGATGAGCAACAGGTCCGCGATATCGTGGATGCAATCAAAGACTGGATTGATGAAGATAACGAAGTAACCGAATTTGGAGCTGAAAACATGTACTACGGGGGGCTGGAAGAGCCATACGCATGCAAAAACGCCTCCCTGGATTACATTGAAGAGCTTTTAATGATAAAGGGAATTACTGAAGATTTGTATTACGGCACAAGCGATACACCCGGCATCGCAAAGTATCTCACACTACACGGCGAAGGGAAGATAAACATCAATACTACTCCAAATTTGATATTGAAGGCGCTTTCGGCTGAAATTACCGATGAAATGGTCTCTAATATGGATGAGTTTCGAAGAAATGAAGAAAACAACCTTTCAAAACCCAGGTGGTATAAAAAGGTTGCGGGCATGTCCGGCATAACCATTAAACCGGAATTAATATCAACAAAAAGCAATGCATTCAGAATCACATCCACAGGTTATCTGAACAGTATCAGCAAAAGGGTGAGTGGGGTAATCAAAAGACATATCGACGGCAAGGCAATAAAAATACTGTCCTGGAAGGTGGACTGATGCCGGAAAAGATCCTTGGCCTTGATATCGGCAGAGACAGCATAAAGGCGGTCAGGGTTACGACAGGCCTCAGAGGATACGAGGTTGACAAAGTTTCCATCATTGACATTGATGAAGCGAGCGGCGCTGAAGAAGCCCTGAAAAAACTGTTCAAAAGCGGCATATTCACAGACAGCATATGTATAACCGCCCTTCCCGCAAAAAACTTTTTCTTCCGCAACATAAGACTTCCCTTCAAAGATAAAAAGAAAATCAGCCAGACCATTGCGTATGAACTTGAACCGCTCATCCCCTGCCCCGCAGATGAGGTTCTGATAGATTACGTTATTACAAACCACACGGACCAGACGGATATATTCTCGGCTGCGGTTCATAAATCCATTGTCGGCGATCTTGCAAGACGTCTTGATAAATACCGGATAGAAGCATCAATGATTAACATAGATGCCGTTCCTGTCGCTTCAAGGCTTCTAACCAGCGGCGTTGTTGCAGAATGCGGACTTCTTTTAGATATCGGCGCCAGCGCCACCACTGGCGTGCTTTTCGGTAAAGGCGGAATCCTTCACATCAGGCATTTGCCCTTTGGCGGAGAAAATATCACAAGAGCCATTGCAGAAACGCTGAAAATTGAGTTTTCGGAGGCTGAAAAGAAAAAGAGAACAGGCGATACAGGTGAAGCCGAAGATGGGATTTCGGTGGTATGCAAAAAATTCTTTTCTGAAGTCAAAAACACTTTGCAATTCCTCAGCTTAAAAGACATTTTCAAAGAAAATCCATCGAAGGTTTTACTTACCGGAGGAGGCGCTCTCTACTCTCCCCTCCAAAAAAAGATGGAAACATTCTTTTCTCTTCCAGTAGAAATGGTCGATATCTCAGCGGCAGACGATATCACAATGGAAAAAGAGATCAAAAACGGCTGGAATCCAATGCTGATGAACCAGGCCCTTGCCCTCACAATCAGAGAAACAAAGAAGGGCGCTGGATTTAACTTTGCCTTGGGAGAATTCGGGCCGAAAAGAAAATATGAAAAGTTCCGGAAGGATTTTAAGTGGGCAGCGGTAACTGTTTTCATAATACTCTGTGCATTTGGAGTCGATCTGTGCATAGACTACTATTATGACCTGGCGCGCCTGAACAGACTGAAGAGTGAAATAACAGCTGTCTTTAAAAATACCTGCCCTGAAGTTACAAGAATAGTTGATCCAACACAGCAGTTAAAGGTCAAAATAGCAGAAGCCGGAAATTCTTCCTCGGGACTGAATATCGCAGGGTCCGGAATAAGAACGCTGGATATAATAAAGGATATTTCCCAGCTTGTTCCTGAATCCACAGACTTTCTTATCACGAGTTTCACATTTGACGGCGCTGCGGTGAAGATTAAAGGTGAAACCGACAATTTCAATACCGTTGACAAGATAAAAAACAGTCTCAGTAAATCGAACTATTTTAAAAATGTTACAATAAGCTCGGCCAGCCTCATCAAAAAAGGGAGCCGTGTCGGGGTTGATTTGAAGATGGGGATAGAACGGAGAGGAGAGAGCGGAGAGGGAAATTTAAAAAGATAAACATCGAACATCGAACGTCCAACATCGAATTATGAATTATGATGTCGCTTCGCTTCTCAATTTAGAAAACAGAGTCTCACGCAAAGCTTGCTAAGAGAGAAGAAAAAATAGGAAAGAGTTAAGAGGTTTAAAATTTTTGCGGCTTTGCGGCTTTGCGTGAGGCATTTTGTAACAGGATTAGAGAAAAAACAATGGTTATGGATTTTTGGACAAAATTTAAGTTTAAACTGACAAAGCGTGAAAGAAATTACGTATCTGCGTGCGTTGCCCTGATTGCCCTTTTTATTATGTTCCAGTTTGTCCTGTCTCCCTTTCTTGAGGCAAAGGAAAAAATCAAACGTTCTATTCAGTCAAAAGAAAAGGCCCTGAAAGAGCTTGTCTCTCTGAGCTCGGAATATGGGGCGCTGAAAAAGGGTTCTGTGGATATCAAAAAGACTCTTGCCCTTAGATCGAAAAATTTTACCCTGTTTTCTTTTCTGGAAAAACAGGCAAGCCAAAGCAAGGTAAAACCAAACATAAAATACATGAAACCCTCTACCTCAACAGACAATGGCCCCTATAGTGAATCGTCTGTGGAGATGAAGCTGGAAAACATCACGCTGAAACAGCTTGTCGAGTACCTGCATCTCGTAGAGTCGCCTGAAAATCTGGTAAGGATCAAGAGGATTTCCATAAAACAGAGCAAGGGAAGTCCGGAATACCTGACTGCGCTGATGCAGCTTGCGACATTTTTAGAAGATTAGAAGATTAGAAGATTAGAGAATGGGGAATGGGGAATTTTAAAAGATGAACATCGAACATCGAACGTCCAACATCGAATGTTGAATGAAAAAAAGAAACAGAGGACGGAGAAAGTGGTCGAGTAGGAGCGGCTTTTAGCTGCGAAAGTCGGAAGGTTGGAAGGATAGAACCGTGAACCGTGAACTGTAAACTGTTACAAACATGAAAACAAAGAAATGGATTACATATACGATATATGGCATACTGATCACAGCTGTTTTTCTGTATTTGCGCTTTCCTTCAGACAGCGTCGAAAAGCATATCAGATCGATTGTCGCGCGCAACAATTCGGATGTCGTGGTATCGTTTGATTCTGTAAGGCCCTGTTTTCCTCCGGGGATAAGGCTTCATATGCTTTCCGTGGATTTTAAAAACAAACCTGGCTTAACTTTCAAGGCAGATGTTGCAAAAATACGGCCTGTGCTTTTAAACCTTCTTTCAGGCAAACTGAAAGTACTTTTGAATGCAGATGCATACGAAGGGCATATAAAAACGGATATAGGTTTCACAAACCGTTTTTCGAGCAAAGGCCCGGTCATGATAAAGACCGAATTTAAAGACATTAACCTCGAAAAATGTTCCTTTATAAAAGCTGTAACAGACCGCCGGGTCAATGGCAGGTTGAGCGGATCTCTTTTATATGATGGAAAATACGACAGATTTATCAGTAGCGCAGGCAGCGCTGAATTGACAATCATTGACGGAAACATAGAGCTTTTGAAAAACATGTTCGGCTTTGACGCACTGGCCTTCGATAAAGCAGAGGCAGAATTAACACTTAAAGATCGCACCATTAAAATAAACGGATTGGACATAACTGGAAAACAGCTCAGCGGGTCTTTTACGGGAGATCTCTTTCTTGACAGGGAAATCATGCAAACCAGACTTGCCATAAAGGGCAATATAAAAATTCCTGCTCTGGACAGGAAATTTTCAACCACTCTGGAAGGAACAGTGTCCAAACCGATCCCAGGGTTTAGATGAAAGCTGTTAGGCTGTTAGGCTGAAGGTTATTAGGCTGAAGGGTGTTAGGGTGTAGGAAAAGATTATGCGTGATCATAATAAACTTAGAGCATTTGAACTGGCTGATAAAGTGGTGCTTTTGATCTATAGGGCAACCAGAAAATTTCCCAAAAAGGAAATATATGGGTTGACTTCCCAAATGAGAAGAGCGGCGGTTTCAGTTCCATCAAATATCGTTGAAGGATGCGCGCGTGAGAGTCAGGCCGAGTATCTCCGCTTTCTTGAAATCTCATTCGGCTCCTTAAGGGAGTTGCATTACCAGTTTGGCTTGTCAAAACGTCTGGGATATTATGATGAAACTGACATTTTGGGCTGCGAATCAAAAATAGTGGAGACCGAGAAGGTTTTGGGCGCTCTGAATAATAAATTATGACGAGATACCGTACAATATTCATACTTGCTGCAATAACAGCTGTGTCCTACTTGTGTGTGGACATCTTGTACAAGACTGCGGAAGCAAAACTTTCCGGAGTTCGGACACAAGAAATATCCACTGGAAAAACTGTTGGACGGACGGTTGCGAAAAAAGTGTCTCTTAATACCTACAGAGTAATTTCAGAAAGAAACCTGTTCGGTTCGATTGACAAAGCAGGTGAAAAAACACAGATTGATATTGATGAACTGGAACCAACAAAACTGGGGCTTGCCCTTGTTGGAACTGTTTTTGGCACAAAAAGCTTCAACTTCGCCGTTATCGAAGAAAAAGATAAAAAGCAGCAGGGACTTTTTAGAGAGGGGGATGCAGTCGCCACCGCCACCATCATCAGAATTATGCGAGGCATGGTTGTTCTGAGGGTAGATGGCAGGGATGAAATACTGAAGATGGAGGAAGACGATCAGAGATCAGACGTCGGAGGTCAGAGGTCAGAGGTCAAAAGTCAAAGGTATAAATAATGTAATAAAAGTAAAAAAAACCGACATCGACAAAGCGTTTAAAAACATGGGGGAAATGTTAGCTCGGGTTCGCATAAGACCCCATTTTTCTTCAGGAAAGTCGGATGGCTTCATAATAAACAGCATAAAGTCCGGAAGCATCTTTCAGAAAATGGGCATACAAAACAGGGATATCATAAAGAGTGTTAACGACCAGGACATTAAGAGCCCTGATGAGATGCTGAAACTGTATAACGGGCTGAAATCCGGGAGTGCAATAAACCTTAATATCAAAAGAAAAGGGGAAACGCAGAAACTGGAATACGTCTTTGAATAAGTAATGGTTACAACTACAATGCTGGTTGCTGGTTAAACCGTGAACCCTTTGCATCAAATAATCGGGAGAAGAACCTGATATGAAAATATTATTTAAGAAAAATCTGTTATTAGCTGTTCTAACAACATGCATTATCCTGCTTTTGCTGCCTGGAACTACAATAGAAGCTTGGGCAACCGCTGATAAAAAGATAATTTCAACCTCTGCTAAAAAAACTGTAAGCCCGGGAAAGAAATCTCAAAAAATTTCTCCTGTTAAAAAAATCGAAAAAAAGAAAACCACACTGAGCAAAGAAGAGGCCAGATACGTTACCATAGATTTTGATGATGTTGACATAAGGGTATTCATCAAATTTATCAGCGAATTGACTAACAGCAACTTCGTGATCGACAAGGGGGTTAAGGGAAAGGTTACTATAATTTCTCCAAAAAGAATTTCAACCCGGGAGGCCTATAAGGTATTTGAATCGGTGCTGGAAGTGCATGGATTCAGCGTGGTTCCGTCCGGAGATATTATAAAAATAATCCCTTCAAAAGACGCAAGAACAAAAAACATTGAAACCCGTCTTAAAGAGAGCGCCATAGACCCGGAAGACAAGGTTGTGACGCAGATTATTTCTCTGAATTACGCAAACCCCAATGAACTAAAGAAGGTTTTAGCGCCCCTGATATCCAAATCAAGCGTTATTCTGTCCTACCCCCCCACGGGGACGCTTATCGTAACAGACCTGCTCTCCAATATAAAAAGACTTCTTAAAATTGTAAACGCTCTGGATATTGAGGGAATAGAAGAACAGATATTGGTAATTCCCCTGGAGCGCGCTTCTGCCACGGAAATTGCCAAATCGCTGAATCAGATATTCCAGAAAACAGTTAGGCAAAAAAAAAGCATGATTGCCTCTGCCATAAAAATTGTGGCTGACGAACGCACAAATACCATAATAACTCTGGCCAGTGAAAATGATACCACACGCATAAAGCAGCTTATAAAACTTTTAGACAAGGATGTCCCCAAAGGAGAAGAAAGGCTGCGTATCTACCGTCTGCAAAATGCCAATGCCGAAGACCTGTCAAAAGTCCTTATGAATATTCCATCAAAGGCCGCGAAAGACACCAAAAAAGGGAAAACTCCCCTCCTCTCAAAAGACATAAGCATCGTGCCGGATAAGGCCACAAACACCCTCATCATAACTGCAGAGAGAGATGACTATAATGTACTTGAGGGCGTTATCAAACAACTCGATATACCGCGTCCAATGGTCTATATTGAAGCCCTTATCATGGAAGTCAACGTGAATAAAGATTTCGAAATTGGCGCCGAATGGCAGGCCGGGGAAAATTTCAAAAGCGGAGGCAACAAGGCTTATGTGGGTGGTTTTAAGGGTACCGACATAATGCCTACACTGGGTAAGAATACTATTTCTTATAAAAGTGGGTTAGCTCTCGGTGTACTAGGCGGAACAATTAATATAGGCGGCGTACAATTCCCCAGCCTGGGCGCAATTCTTCGGGCCTATCAGAAAGATAAAGATGTCCATATCCTTTCAACACCCCAGATACTCACTCTCGACAACGAAGAAGCAGAAATATATGTCGGTGAAAATGTTCCTTATCAGACCAGGGCAGATTCATCTGACGTCACAGATTACAGCAGTTACGAATACAAGGATGTGGGAGTGACCCTGAGAATCACCCCGCAGATCAGTCAGGAGCGTTTTGTCCGCCTCAACATCTTCCAGGAAGTCACCAAGCTTATCATAGAGGGGGATGAACGGTCTGTACAGCCTGCCACATATAAACGCACGACCAAGACAACTGTATCAATTAAAGACAAAAACACCATAGTAATCGGCGGCCTCATAGGAGACGATATTACAAATACGATATATAAGACCCCCTGCCTTGGAGATATTCCGGGCCTTGGATGGCTTTTTAAATATAAAAGTGAGAAGCGCGAAAAGCGGAATCTTTTCATATTTATCACCCCCCGCATCGTAGAAAATCCGACTGAGGCCAAATCTATATATGAAGAAAAACAGAAACATATCAATAAGGTCGAAGAGGGCGTAATTAAGACCTACGATAAAAAACGTAAGAAATAAGAATATCAGTGGTCGGAACTGTGAACTGTAAGCTGTGAACTGTGAACCGTAAATCTTTGAACTATTATAACAGGATAAGACATTGACACTACCAACTAATACCAATATTACCGAAACAGATCTTCTGCGGGAGATGAGCGTTAAATTGGATATCCCTTTTTGGCCCGAACTTCCTGTAGAGGATATCAAGGCTGATTTTACAAAAAAAATCCCGATTCAATACCTGAAAAAACACAAGCTTGCGCCTATAAAAACCCTTGACGGCACATTTATAGCGGTAAACGATCCTTCTGATTTCCCACCTGTTGATGACCTTCGCCGCATTTTAGACTGGGAAGATGCCAAAATTGTTATCTCAACGCATTCGGCTATCCTTTCAACCATAAATCTGGCTTATAATCAGAGTAGCGGTTCTGCTGAAAAATTTATTCAGGATATGGCCGAAGAATCTCCTGACAGCATTCTTTCGGAAATTGAGGAAACAGCCGATTTGTTAGACGATACCAGCGATGCGCCGGTAATAAAACTGGTCAATCTCATGCTGTCTCGCGCTGTCAGGGACCGAGCGAGCGACGTTCACATAGAACCCTATCAACACTCACTAACAGTCAGATACCGTATTGACGGAGTGTTGTATAATGCCATGGACCTGCCAAAAAGGATTCAGTCTCCACTTGCTTCACGTATAAAGATTATGGCGAAGCTCAATATTGCTGAAAAAAGGCTTCCGCAGGACGGAAGAATAAATATTAAAATCGGTGACAAAAACATTGATATTCGCGTATCGGCAATTCCAATTGCTTTTGGTGAACGGATTGTCCTGAGACTTCTTGATAAAACAGACACAGCTTTCAAGCTGATTGATCTGGGAATCGACAAAAAACGTTTCAACCTTTTTGACGATCTTATCAGATCGCCATACGGAATTGTTCTTGTAACAGGGCCGACAGGAAGCGGCAAGACAACTACACTTTATGCAGCCCTTTCCACCATAAACAATCCGGAAATCAATATTATCACAATAGAAGATCCCATAGAGTATCAAATTGAAAGCATAGGGCAGATTCAGGTAAATCCAAAAATCAATCTTACCTTTGCCAAAGGTCTGCGGTCAATTGTAAGGCAGGATCCCGATGTGATCCTGGTGGGAGAGATCCGTGACTTGGAAACCGCTGAAATCGCTATCCAGTCATCGCTGACAGGGCATCTCGTATTCTCCACCCTGCACACCAACGATGCGGCCAGCGCTGTCACCCGGCTTATAGATATGGGGATAGAGCCGTTTCTGGTAACATCTTCGATTATAGCCATCATAGCCCAGAGACTGGTAAGGGTCCTTTGCCCGGAATGCAAGGAGGCATATATTCCGAATAACGAATCGCTGGCAAAAATCGGTATGGTCAACGGCATACCGGAGGGCCTCAAAATTTACAGAAAAAAGGGCTGCCCTGCCTGCATGGATACAGGCTACAGGGGAAGAACAGCTATTTTTGAAATGATGATCCTTAATGATAACCTGAAAAATCTGATCTTAAAAACATCGGATACAAATCAAATTGGAAAAGAAGCAGTCAAGCTCGGAATGATTACCCTGCTCCAGGACGGTGTACGCAAGGTTCTGGAAGGAATTACAACCATAGAAGAAATATTCAGGGTGACCAGGATTTGACTTTTATATAGCCGCAAAAAAGCGCGAAATACGCAAAAAGTAAAATTTACATTGTAGCGCAAGAAGATCAGAAGGTGAAAACATAAGAAGATTTAGAAAAACAATCTGTTAGTACCTGAATTTTGCAACGTTCATTTCCACGCTTCCTAATCTTCTAATCTTCTAATCTTCTAATCTTCTAATCTTCTAATCCTTAGCGCTTCTCTGACCTCTGTCTGCCCGCCGAGCTCTGACCTCATACCACCAGAAGTCATTATTACCGACTGGATCGTAGAACTTGTATTTGTCTCCAGTCCTGACAAGGGGCGCATAGTCCATTTCTTTGCCTTCGTGGATGAGCCTGTCGGCAGTCATCACAAATCCAATGGGAAAACCATGCTTTTTTATTGCCTGAAGGCTGTATGCGGAACATGATGGGTGCATGGGACAGCGATCACCATCAACCGAAGATATGTATCCCCAGAGTTTTTCAATGCCTTGAAACAAATGTCCGGAGAAAGAAGATACTTCAACTTTTTCTTTCCGCACTGAATTATTAAATTCCCATGGCGCAAACGAATCGTTAGCTCCTCCATAACAGGGAACACTCAGACTGATAAGGAACATCAATATTATTATAATACGAAAGTTTTGTTGTACTGAATTTTTAAGCATGTTGCACTCAAGATCTGTAACTACTCAGGTAGATAGGCTGAAGGCTGAAGGCTTTTAGGGAAAAAGACTCACAAAGCCTGCAACTGTGAAGAGACTTTTGCAAAACCTCCCCTTTTGCCCAATTACTGCGTCAGGCTCAAATTTTAAGCCTCGAAATACTCAATATATTCCTACGTTTAAAATTTTCGCCCTCCTTGAACTTGAACAAAATTGAACATTTTTCAAAGGTCTCGTGAACTGTAAATGGTTACCTAAAATCTCATGCTTAACATTAAACCATTGGATGAAGTTTTATTGTTATGATAATAGGACAGGAAACACCTGTCTCTGAGATTTTTAAGAAATTTTTCTTTTGTTCTTCTGTTATATTTATGAGCGCTGCTCACTGCGCTGTAAATATTGCCTGTGTACCAGCCTAATTCGAAAAATGTAACAACACCGCCTGCGACATAGTTTTCATCATTAAAGAGTTCAACTGCCGCCAGGATAAAAGCCCCATTTAACAAAAAGGCCACAAGGGCATCACGTGGTCTTTCCGTGTATAAGTGCCCTGCTCCAGGAATTACGGCTGCAAGAGCGCCTGCTGTTCCAGGAGATTTCTTTGGAAGACTGTCAATATTTTCAAGCTCTGATGAAGAAGCTCTTGCTGCAGAAAAGAGAATGCTTCCTTCAGGAATCTTCAGAAAAGTCTCCTCTGCCCTCTTCCACTCTTCCATGTCAACGAGAACGAGGGCGCTCTGATAGATGGCCTTATTTCTGTATTCTCCAAAACTCGTTTTTATTATCTCGTCAAAAGTTGAAAATGCATCATCATATTTCTTAAGATTTTTTTCCGCTACTCCTTTGAGACAAAGAGCGTCATTTAACATTAAACTGTGGGGGAACTTGACTGTGAAGACTTTCAGGGCCTCAACAGCTTCCGTCCATTTTTTTGCTTTAAAATAGCTCTTGCCTATCATGAAGTAACACTTTTCGAGAATTTGTTCTTGTGGAAAGAAAAAGATGAATCTCTTGTATTCAGTTATAGCCCTGTAAAAATCGCCTTCCTTAAAGAGATTTTCTGCATATTCAAATTGTTTTTGAATATTATCCTCTTCTCCTCTGACCTCCCGCGGACATATAATAAGAAGAAAAATAATACAAATAAGTATAGTATTAACGGGGGTTTTGTTCATTTTTCCTGACCATCATTAAAACTTTTTTTTCCGTACCAGTCTATCTGCCTGCATATTCCCATTATAATACTTACATCTCTGGCTTTTAATTGCATGCGGTTAAAAAAATGGCGCAATTTATTCATCCAGTAATCGGGATTTTCCGGATTTATGTAATTTATTCTGACAAGGATATCCCTGAGCTTATCATACATTCCTTCAAGTTCATGATTAGTGGCAAGCCTGGGAACAAATTGCGCACTTTCTGGAGCATTGGCAATAAATATTTCATAGCACATTATCATTACGCTCTGAGCCAGATTAAGTGAAGAAAATTCAGCTGTCGGGATACTGACAAGTTTATGACAATATTTAATATCATCATTTTCAAGCCCTCTGTCCTCCGGGCCGAACAGTATTGCGATTTTGTTTTTAATGGAAATAGCCGCAAGGCTTTTCACAACCCTTGAAGGTGTGCTTACAACCTGGCGCTGCCCTCCGAGACGCGCGGTAGTCCCGACCACATAACCATAATGAGAAAGAGCCTGCTCAAGATTTTCAAAAACTTCAATCCGCTTAACAACACCTGACGCAACATGGGTAGCTAATTTATTCACTTTGTTAATGTCGTAGTCTTCGGGATCTACAACCACAAGATTCCCAATACCCATATTGCAGACAGCGCGGGCAGCAGATCCAATATTTTCAGAATACCGCGGCTGATGAAGAACAATAGTTATATTATCAAGATTGATTTTACACGGCATTTAAGAAATTATTTCAAATCTGTTGAAAAAATAGCTTATTTCATATGCAGCTGACTCAGGTGAATCTGAACCATGTACCACGTTTTTTTCAACATCAGTAGCGAAATCTCTCCTGATAGTTCCTTCATCAGCGTCTTTAAAATTGGTGGCGCCCATTAATTTCCGGTACTTTGCAATGACATTGTCACCCTCAAGAATTAATATAACAGCGGGGCCGGATGACATGAAGTCCGTAAGGCTGTCAAAAAAAGGCCTTTCTTTATGCACTGCATAAAAACCCTGTGCCTCTGCCTTGGTCATATAAATCATCTTCATGGCAACAATTTTCAGACCGTTTTCTTCAAATCTCTCAATAATTTTACCTGTAAGGCCGCGAGAAACCGCATCCGGTTTTATAATAGATAATGTTCTTTCCATGTTATTATTTATCCTTTCTAAAGAAATTTGTAATCACTCAGCCGCCGATCTACACTGACTTGTCCGTCTTTGGAGGATTATCACGGATGTTTTTTTATAATTCTGTAACCGTTTACAGTTCAAGGTTCAGGAGTTAATCGCTTTGCGATTTTATTCATCTGACTACTTGTAGTTAAAACTATCTGCGTTCACCTGCCCGCTCGTGCCTCGCAGTGGCGGGCGGGTCTGTGTAAATCCGTGGCTGAATAGTTGCAGAAATTTTTCTTCGTGCAATAACAGAAGTAATGCCTTCCGTCAACTATCCACAAACTTTCCCTGATAAGAATTTCTGTTTTCAAGAGTTTTATTTATCAGATCAAGCGTTCCCCTTTTATTTAACGACCATTTTGGTGCAACGAGTTCATCAGGATGAGGATCTCCAGTAAGACGCTGAATTACCATATCAGGCGGAATAATCTCAAGAAAATCACACACAAGGTCAACATACTGCTGCTGAGCAAGACATTTGTATTTGCCCTGCTCATAAAGTTTTTCAAGCGCTGTTCCTTTAACAACATAAAGAAGATGTATCTTTATTCCGTCTATGCCCATATCGGCGATTTTTTTTGCTGTTTCAAGCATCTGACTCCTTGTTTCATCAGGAAGACCTAAAATTACATGCGCGCATATCTTTATTCCTCTGTTTTGAGTAGCCTGTACCGCTTTTTTAAAACATTGAAAATCATGGCCGCGGTTTATAAGCGCAAGCGTGGCATCATGTATTGACTGAAGACCGTATTCTATCCATATATGATAATATTTTGCGTAATTCCGAAGAAGATTCAAAATCGATTCATCCACGCAATCAGGTCTTGTGCCTATTGAAAGCCCAACCACATCATCTATTGCCAGAGCTTCATCGTAAAGACTTTTCAGTTTGTCAATTGGCGCGTATGTATTTGTAAAAGATTGAAAATAAGCAAGAAATTTCTTAGCCTTATATCTTTTGGAAAGCCATTTCTTACCATCTAACATCTGTTCGGTAATTGAAAGCCCTTTTGCATGAGCCCCGGTTCCTGAGCCCCGGGCATTGCAATATATACAGCCTTTTTTTGATATTTTTCCATCCCTGTTAGGGCAGGACAGGCCGGCATCAAGTGTTATCTTCTGAACTCTGCATCCAAAAACAGTTCTAAGATAGGTATTAAAATCATAATATCTTTTTTTATTGCTGACAGGTTCAAGATGCATTTTCAGTTTTACCTTTCTTTTATTAGTTGCTTGACCTGAATAATAAAGCAATTATATATAGTGCTTTAAAAAAAGAAAGTGAAAAATTATTATATGGCTTTTTACCAGACAAAATATGATGTTATTGTTGTAGGCGCCGGCCATGCAGGATGTGAAGCTGCGCTTGCATCTGCAAGAATGGGCTGTAATGTTCTTCTGCTGGCAATTGATCTTGATAAACTGGCTGCAATGCCATGCAGCCCTTCCATAGGAGGAATGGCAAAAGGACAGCTTGTAAAAGAAATAGATGCTCTTGGCGGTGAAATGGCAAAAGTGGCGGACAAAACCGCAATACAGTACAGAACATTGAATACTAAAAAAGGACCTGCTGTTCATTCAACAAGAACGCAGAATGACAAAATACGTTATCATGTTGCCATGAAGGCTGCGATTGAAAAACAGCCTAATCTGGAACTAAAGCAGGCGCTTGTTGAAAGGCTCGTTATTGAAGGAAACAGGATTGCAGGCATTGAGGATAATACAGGATTTGGATATCAGGCCAACTCGGTTGTTCTTGCTACAGGAACATTTTTAAGTGGTTTAATACACATAGGCTTTCATTCAATCAAGGCTGGAAGAGCCGGTGAATTTGCATCCTACGGTCTTCCCGCACATCTCAGAGAGCTGGGTTTTAAACTTGGAAGAATGAAAACCGGTACTCCTCCGAGGCTTAAAAAAACAAGTATTGATTTTTCCATGTTTACAAAACAGGATTCAGAACAGGCCCCTACTCCCTTTTCATTTTCTACCGGCAATATTATTATGCCACAGATGTCAAGCTATATCGGACATACCGGCATTAACACCCATAAAATTGTTCAGGATAATTTAAAATTTTCTGCTCTTTATGGCGGAATCGTAAAAGGAGTTTCCGCCAGATACTGCCCTTCTTTCGAAGACAAGATCGTAAAATTTCCAGATAAGGACAGGCATCAGATTATACTTGAACCCGAAGGCCTTGATACTGATGAAATTTACGCAAGCGGTCTGGGCAACAGCCTGCCAATGGAAATTCAACTGCGCTTTGTCAGATCCATAAAAGGGCTCGAACAGGCTGAAATAATGCGTCCCGCATATGCCATTGAATATGACTATTTAGATCCTCTGCAACTTAAACCCACGCTTGAAACCAGGTTAATTGCAGGCCTTTTTTTAGCCGGACAGATTAACGGCACGTCAGGCTATGAAGAAGCTGCTGCTCAGGGCATGTGGTCAGGCATTAATGCAGCCTGCAAAGTTCAGGCAAGACCTCCCTTTATTCTGGACAGGTCAGAGGCTTACATGGGGGTTATGATCGATGATCTTGTAACCAGGGGAACTCGTGAACCTTACCGCATCTTCACCTCAAGAGCAGAATACAGGCTTATGCTGCGGGAAGACAATGCTGATTTAAGGCTGACTGAAAAAGGGTATAACCTGGGGCTTATTAACGATGAAACTCTTTATGATGTTAAACAGCGGGAAAAACAGATCACCAGGGAGATAAAAAGAATTAAAAAAACACTTATCAAACCCTCAGAAAAAACAAACGAATATCTGCAAAAAATCGGAACAAAACCTTTAAATAATGGTGTATATCTTGATCAGATTCTTAAAAGGTCAGAATTTGATTACAATGGCGTTGAGATATTGGCAAAAAGCCCTGACCAGATAAGTAAAAAAGTTTCCAGGCAGGTGGAAATAGAAATCAAATACGAAGGCTATATTAAAAGACAGTTAAATGAAATTAAGAAATTTAAAAACATGGAAGGGTTAATAATACCGGAAGATTTTGATTTTCTTAAAGTGCACGGCCTTTCAAATGAATTAAAAGAAAAACTTTCTTCAATAAAGCCGTCATCATTAGGCCAGGCATCCCGTATAGAAGGAATCACCCCTGCTGCGCTTTCCGCTATTATGATTTCTATTAAAGCATCACAGGGAAAACTGAATGCCAGGAGTTGACAGCTTAGTTCATATTACTTAGATTAACTAATTGAAAACAAAAGTTAATTAAATTTTAACAAACTCATAAAAAACGTTATTGTACGGTTTTCTTGAAAATTTAATAATGGTGAAATATAAGGAAATATAAATGCCTGGAATTGATTATTATAAAACACTTGGTGTAAATAAAAAAGCTTCTGATGCTGAAATCAAAAAAGCCTATCGAAAACTCGCTATGAAGTATCACCCGGATCACACAGAGGGAGATAAAGCTGCCGAAGAAAAATTCAAAAAAATAAGCGAGGCTTACGCTGTTCTGAGCGATAAGGAAAAACGCAGTCAATATGACACATTTGGATCAACTGGATTCCAGCAGAGATATTCTCAGGAAGATATATTCAGGGGGTTTGATTTTTCAGATATTCTGAAAGAGTTTGGCGTTGGCGGCGCAAACTTCTCCGGAGGTAAACGCGGTGGTGGTAAGCGCTTTGCGTTTGGGAACAATTCCCCTTTTGGCGGTGGTGGTTCCTGTCCAAGACACCAGCAGGCCCGGGTTAAAGGTTCTGATCTGATGTATGAAATGCCTCTTACCATACAGGAAATAGCTACCGGAACCAGTAAAACAGTGAGGCTGGAACTTGATGGCAGCATTAAAAATATAACTGTAAAAATTCCAAAAGGAATGATTTCAGGAAAAAAACTTCGACTTGCAGAAAAAGGTGAAAAAAGTCCATATGGAGGACCTCCGGGAGACCTGTACATCCAGGCCAACGTAATTGACGATCCGGTTTACAGCGCAAAAGGATACGACCTGTATATCAACAGAGAAATAAAACTTAGCGATGCTCTTCTTGGAACAAGTATTTCTGTACCAACTGTTGAAGGAAAAAAATTAAGCCTGAAAATACCTGCCGGAACCAACCATAAAACTACAATGAGACTTTCAAACCACGGTATCCCTAATATGAATGGCCGGGGCAAAGGAAATCTTTTTGTGATTATAAATATTTTTACACCCAAAAATCTTAACAATAAACAAAAATTGCTGATTAAAAAACTGGCGGATGTGGGTTTGTAACAGATTTAATATATTGACATGAAAGCTGATTTAATATATTTTCATAAAAATTTTAGGTGGTTATTATGACTGAATTTATCCCGGTGCTTAAAAAAGACAGCATAGACATAATAGTAAATGACCTTGCCCGCAGGATTTCATCTGATTATAAAAATAGTGAATTAATCCTTATAGGTGTTCTAAAAGGATCTGTTATTTTCCTGTCTGATTTAATGCGCAGTCTCACCATTCCGGTTAAAATTGATTTTGTTCGTGTTTCCAGCTATGGATCGGGAACATCTTCATCAGGTAAAATCAATTTAACCAAGGACATAGAAATTGACATAAAAAATAAGGATGTGCTGATCATCGAAGATATTGTAGATACAGGTTTAACATTAACCTATCTTGTTGATCATTTCAAATCTTTTGGACCAAAATCTGTAAAAATCTGCTCTTTGCTTGATAAGCATGAACGGCGGAAGACAGATATCAAGGTCGATTACATTGGCCATGCTGTTAAAGACGGATTTCTTATTGGATATGGGATTGACTATAATGAGGATTTTAGATATTTACCGGATATTTACCATATGAAATTATAACCATCAGGAGTATCCAATGATTATCATTTGTGAAAAATGTAATACAAAATTTAATTTAGATGAAAATCTTTTAAAGCAAACGGGTTCTAAGGTCAGGTGTTCAAAATGTCAGAACATTTTTATGGCTTATCCACTGCTTGAGCTTGAAAATTCTGATTTATCAGATGAAGAAATTATCCAACAGGAAAAAACCGATTCTGATATAGAAATGCCTGATTTTAAAATTAGTAATTCAGGACATAAGGAAGAAAAGATTGATTTTTCAGATATAGATAACCTGCCTGAAGAATTTGAAACTAAAGAAGATAAACCTGATTTACCTGGCCTGGATTTAGAAGAAATACAGGGGCCTGAAATACCGGAAAAAACCGATGCTGATAAGAAAGAAGATATTGACCTGTCAGGCATAGATGATTTGCCTGAGGAATCTGAACCTGATTTGTCCGGCCTTGACTTTGAAAAAGCACATGAAACGGAAATAGATGCTGATAAAAAATTCAAAATAACCGAAGAAACATCTGAAATCGAGGAAGAGAGCTTTGATCTTTACGACATTGAAAAAATGTTTGTCGAAGACCAAAAAACAAAGTCTTCATTTAAAAAAGACAGCCCTGATTCCTATAATCTTGAGCTGGAATTAGAAGATGATGAAAAAAACAGGGAAAATCAGCCTGAAAATGAAAAAACTTCTGGTAAAGAAAAAACTGCCGTGGAAGCAGGGATAGAACCCTCAGAGGCAGGAGAAGATAAACTGAAAACATCACAGCTGGATGAAATTGAAGAACCTGAACACAAGACTGAAAAAACGCCAATAATAAATAACGAACAAAAAATAAAATCAGTTAGAAAAAAATATGTCAGTACTCCCATACTTATTATATTAATTATAACGCTTTTAGCTGGTGGACTCTACGGTGGTTATATAATACTGGAAAATCTGAATATAAAAATTCCTTTTATAGGCACTCTTAGCGCTCCTGATGTTTATGATGCAGGGAATCTCCACATAAATATTCTTGATGTTTCAGACAAATTTATTAACAACTCCAAGTCAGAAAAATTGTTTATTGTATCCGGCACAGTTAAAAATGAATATTCTCAAGCGCGAAGCTTTATTAGAATAGGAGGCAAACTATATGACAAGGAAAAAAATATTTTAAAGCATGCTTCTGTTTACTGCGGAAATCTGCTTTCTGAAAATGATTTGTCAACTATGGATATAAGCTTAATTAACCAAAAACTTGCAAACCGTATGGGGGATAATAGCTCAAACGTAAATCTTAAACCCGGCAAAACCCTCAAATTTATGATGGTGTTCCCATATAGTTCAGGCAACATAGAAGAGTATTCGATTAAGGTTATGAGCTCATCGCCCGCATAAAGATTATATCAATATCCTGTTTTATCTTGACTATATAAATGTGAGTTGCTACAAAAATTTCTTTTAAAAAATTATAAAACAGTGAGACCTTTGCAGAATGCGACATTTTTTAGTCAGGCAAGGAAGGCAAAAATTTCAACCGCAGGAATATATTGAATATTTCGAGGATTGAAGTTTGAGCTTGACGCCGCATCACGTAAAAATGGCAGTTATGCAAAGGTCTCACAGTTTCGGCGATGTAGCTCAGTCGGTTAGAGCATACGGCTCATATCCGTAGTGTCCGGGGTTCAACTCCCTGCATCGCCACCATATTCATAAATACCCCTCTTAAAATTCAAAAGAGGGGTATTTTTATTTTTTGAGCTTGATAATATTATATTAACTATATTATTAATCAGATCAGGCTCATTATGTTTACAGGTTTCGAAAAAATTGTGGAAGAGCGTATCCTGCATGCTCAAAAAAAAGGAGAGTTTGATGATCTGCCAGGTTCAGGCAAACCTCTTGTTTTTGAAGATGATGTGTGTGTTTCGGGAGAATTGAGCCTTGCCTACAAAATATTAAAAAATGCTGACTGCCTTCCCCCCGAGCTTGAATTAAAAAAGGAAATAACAAAAACTGAAGAACTGCTGTCAGGCATGAAAGAAACTGCTGAAAAATATTGTTTGTTAAAAAAACTGAATTTTCTTATAATGAAGCTGAATTCAATACGAAACACGCCGGTAATGTTTGAAGTTCCTCAGCAATATGAGGAAAATCTTATCAAACGTATTAAAAGGACTTAATAAATAACCTGATGTTATTTAAGAAAAAAAATGAAGTTTCTCCCTTTAGAGGGGTAATGCTGGCGTATCTTATACTCGTGCTTCATGTTGTTCTGTTTGCAGGTGTCGTTTTTATAGTTGTTTTTTTCCGCGGTATTATTAATTATATGCTATGGATTTTTATAGGCGGCTGTCTGATAATAATTGCCGTTATATATTATATCTACAGACGGATGAAAAAAGAAGGCAAAACCCTTAAGGAAACTCTGAGTTCTCCCATGTTCAGCGGAAGACCTGTTGAAGTAAACATTATGGGAGGGCTGGCTTCGTTTAAAATGGGCAGGCCGGGAAATGCCCCTGCATTGGATATCAATCAGTCAAAACAGTTTTTACAGATAGAGGATCCAACTACTATGCGTATAAAAGAACTCACAAACCTTGCCAGACTGCTTGAAGATAAAATGATTACACAGGAAGAGTACAACAAGGCTAAGCAGCAGATATTCAAATCATTTGAATCTAATAATTAGATAATGAAAAAATTAACGCTTGCTCTTCTTTCCGGAGGTGTTTCTTCTGAACGCAAGGTTTCCATCTGTGGTGGAGACCAGGTATATGCGGCTCTGGACAAGGAAAAATACTCTGTAATAAGGTATGATCCAAAAACAGACCTTAACCGCCTGGTAGCAAATGCCTCTGCAATTGATTTTGCCCTTATAATACTGCACGGATCTTTTGGCGAAGATGGCACAATCCAGGGACTTCTTGATCTGCTTAACATCCCATATCAGGGGTCAGGGGTCATTGGAAGTGCTGTTGCAATGAATAAGCTTGTTTCAAAAAAACTCTATAAGCAATCCAGTATCCCTTTCCCCCCATATATTGCCGTTAATCAATACGATAGAATCGATCCTGAAGAATGTGCCGGGCAACTTGGCATGCCTCTTGTGGTCAAGCCGGTCAGCGGAGGTTCAAGCATCGGGATGTCCATTGTCAGATCAATGGATTTACTTAAAAGTGCTGTTAATGATGCTTTTGCTTTTGATAAAACGGTTATTATTGAAAAATATATTAAAGGCATTGAAATTACAGGCTCTGTTATTGGTAATGATAAACCTGAAGCACTGCCTGTTGTTGAAATTGTACCTGATAAAGATCATGATTTTTTTGATTTTCATGCAAAATATACTACAGGAATAACTCAGGAAATTTGTCCTGCCCGTATTGATGATGCTATATCTGACAAGGCTAAAACTTATGCAAAAATGGCACATAAGGCTCTTTTCTGCAGAGGATACAGCCGAACAGACATGATTCTTGATGATAAAAATATCTATATTCTTGAGACCAACACCATACCAGGCATGACTGAAACAAGTCTTTTGCCGTTGGCCGCAAAAACAGCAGGAATCAGCTTCAGCAGACTTCTGGATAAATTAATTGAGCTTGGCATAAAAAAACACCAACCAGGATGAGACCCCTATGATTATCAGAAAAAGTGAAGAAATAAAAAAACAGTATCATAAGCTTGGCAGCAACGATACTATTATAGGCATTATATCATCAAGATATCTAAAATCACATATGCTTATAGACCTGCTTGAACGCGGCGTACGCTGCCTCCCCTCCCCTCTTTCACAAACTTTAAACAGCTCCAAAGTCGCACAGGCTTTTGTTTTTAAGGAATGGATGCTGCCTTATACATGTGTTGTAAATCGACGAGTGGATTTAATTGATTCAATAAATCAGTATAATATAAATAATATCGGTCCTTCTGTTACAAAAGAAGATCACCGGCATTGCGGCATGGGAATCAAAAGATGGGAATCAATTGAAAATGTTTACAGTTCAATGGCCATGTCCGAAAATTTATATCCTTTTATTATACAGCCGTTTATGGAAAACTGTACAGATGTCCGTGTAATCATTGTTGATGATTACGTTGAAGCATATGTAAGATATAACCCAAATAATTTCAGGAAAAACATATCCATGGGAGGTAAGAGTTCTGTCTATAACCTGGACAGTAAAAAAGAAAAATTCTGCCGCCACATCATGGAACGCGGAAAATTTCCTTATGCACACATAGATATTATGATACTTGATAACGACAAATATTATCTTATGGAAATTTCTTTAAACGGTGGCATTAAAGGAGCAAAAATAAACGGACAGGAACTTGATAAGAAAAAACAGGATTTTCTGGAAAAACTCGCAACAACTTAAACATACGTACATTTCGATTAAATTTCACCACGGAGAGCACACAGAAATTTCTGTGCTCTCCGTGGTCTCTGTGGTGAAATTTGTTTTTATGGAGGTATTATGAAGGTCTTAGTAATAGGAAGCGGCGGCAGAGAACATGCCTTTGTATGGAAAATTGCTCAGAGTCCAAAAGTAAAAAAAATATATTGCGCACCCGGTAATGCCGGAATAGCTAAAACAGCAGCCTGTGTGCCAATCAAGGCAGACGACATAGACAGGCTTGTTTTGTTTGCAAAAGAAAAAAATATTGATCTGACCGTGGTTGGACCAGAGGCACCGCTTTCTCAAGGCATAGTCGATGTTTTTGAATCTCAGGGCCTTAAAATTTTCGGGTCAACAAAAAAGGCTACTGAAATAGAATCCAGCAAGTCATTTGCAAAAGACCTGATGAACAAATACAAAATCCCAACTTCTGTTGGTCAGACTTTTACAGGTTACAAAAAGGCGGAAAGCTATATACGAACAACAGGCGCCCCTGTTGTTGTAAAAGCCGACGGTCTTGCCGCCGGCAAAGGCGTAATCGTATGCGCAACAATTAATGAGGCTATCAGGGCGTTAAAAAAAATAATGATAAAAAAAGATTTTGGCCCTGCAGGAAACAAGGTGGTAATTGAGGAATGCCTGTTTGGCGAAGAAGCTTCCTTTATTGCTTTTACTGACGGTAAAACCGTGCTCCCTCTTCCTTCATCTCAGGATCACAAGGCAATCTATGAAAACGACAAAGGCCCGAATACAGGAGGCATGGGAGCCTATTCTCCTGCGCCGATAGTAGACAGATATATAAGCAAAAAAATTATGGATGAGGTTATGATACCAACTGTTCGTGCAATGGAATCTGAAAATCGTCCATACAAAGGTGTTTTATATGCGGGGCTTATGATCAACAGAGATCAGATTAAAGTTCTTGAATTTAACGCGCGCTTTGGAGACCCTGAAACCCAGCCTTTGTTAATACGCATGAAAAGCGATATTGTCCCGATAATGGAGGCATGTATTGACGGAAATCTTGATAAATGCAGTATGGAAATCGACGAAAGGCCATCAATGTGCGTTGTAATGGCGTCAGGCGGATATCCGGGGTCATATAAAAAAGGCATGCCGATTAAAGGCCTGGAAAAGATCGGGCGTATGAAAGATGCGGTTGTGTTTCATGCCGGTACTGCTGAAAAGGATAAAGTCTTTGTTGTAAACGGCGGACGCGTTCTTGGTGTTACAGCGCTTGGAGATTCTATCACAGATGCAATATCAAAAACATACAAAGCTGTCTCAAAAATATCATGGGACAAGGCCTATTATCGAAAGGATATAGGACAAAAGGCTGTTAAAAGGCTTAAAGAAACTCCACTGGTTGGAATTGTTATTGGGAGCGATTCTGATTACTTTGTTATGGAAGAAACAATCGCAATCCTGAAAAAATTCGGAATAGCATATGAAATGACTGTTGCGTCAGCCCACAGGAGCCCTAAAAAGGCATCTGCTTTTGCATGTTCAGCAAAAAAAAGGGGGATGAAAATTATCATTGCCGGCGCAGGTCATGCAGCCCACCTTGCCGGCGCCATGGCTGCCAATACATCCCTTCCGGTTATTGGCGTGCCTGTTGATTCTTCTGCTTTAAAGGGTATGGATTCACTTCTTTCCACTGTTCAGATGCCGCCCGGCATTCCTGTTGCAACCGTATCTATCGGAAAACCAGGCGCAAGAAATGCAGGTATTCTTGCAGCACAGATACTTGCCCTTTCTGATCCTGAACTTGAAAAAATTCTTGATGATTTTAAAACAGAAATAGCGCTTCAGGTTGACCGGAAATCAGATAAACTCAATATGATTTAATTTTTTTCAACTGTAATTTGAGATTTTAAACATAAAACTTCTCTGTTAAAAAAACAGAAGGTAGAGAAAATTACGGGGTCCTCTTTTGAAGATTTAGAAGTTTGGTAAAACCGTGAACGGTAAACCGACAACCGTAAACGGTTACATGCTTAATATGTCACGAAATGTATTAGGGGTCATGTGTTAAGTGATTGATAAGATAAGACATATAAATCCGGTTAATCCTGAGCCTTCTTTAATAAAAGAAGCCGCAAATGTTATAAGGCAGGGCAATGTTATTGTGTTTCCAACAAGTTTTATTTATGGGCTTGGAGCAGACGCTTTTAATGCAGACGCAGTTGACAAGGTTTTTAAAATAAAGCAGCGGCCTTATAATAAACCTGTTTCCGTGCTGATAAAAAATAAAAAAGCCTTACACAGTCTTGTGCAAGACATCCCCTCTTATGCATCAATTATCATGGACAGGTTCTGGCCGGGAAAAATAACAATCGTATTTAAGGCAAAAAACAACCTTCCGGAAAATCTTACAGCAGGCATTGGTACAATTGGCGTACGCATACCTGAGCATAAGGTTGCGTGTGCTCTTATAAATGAGCTGGACAGCTTTATTACAGGAACCAGCGCCAATTTTTCAGGCAATTCCGGATGTTCTGAAATCCCTGATATTGATTCATTGGTTACAGATGAACTTGATCTTATACTTGATGCAGGGCCGCTTAAGGGAGGCCCTGGATCAACGGTAATAGATGTTACCGGTAATGTCCCAAAAATTTTAAGACACGGAGCTGTTCCTGCAGACGATATTTTTGCTGTTTTAAATTAGCGCAATTCTATTGACAATTACTTTAAAGTTACTTAAAAATCATTTTGTGCCGGAGTGGTGAAATTGGTAGACGCAGAGGACTCAAAATCCTCCGAGCTTTGAGTTCGTGTCGGTTCGATTCCGACCTCCGGCACCAATAAAATCAAGAGGTTAGCCATTCTGGACAGCCTCTTTTTTTTTGCCTTTTTGTAAATTGTAACCGTAACTGTAACCATTTATCCGTTTAAATATTTTTCTTGTTTAAATGCAGCCTCTCGTAAATCAGCCCCGGAAACAATATTATACCTTTCAAAAACCGATCTTGTCTTATGTCCTGAAATTTTCATTGCAACCCCTTCAGGTATGCCAGCCCTGACCATGTTCCTTACAGCGGTTCTGCGTAAGTCATGGAATAGCTTTCTCTCAACCTTGGCATCCTTAAAAGCTTTATTCCATTGAGAACGAAAATCTTTTATATAATCGGTTTCTGTTCTGTTAGGAAACACATAATGTAAAACTCTTTGACTCTGTTTTCTCAATTCCCACTGTGTATTGATTATTTCTTTAAGCTCTGTATCAAGGTAAACTGTTCGGCCCTCATCATTTTTGGTCTCTCCGGGTTCAAGCCTTACAACACCCCTTACCCTGTCAACCTGGCTCCATGTCAAACCTGTTATTTCAGAAACACGCCATCCTAACTTATAACCAAAAGTCATAAGGCCCTTGAGATAACAGGGCAGTTTATCACGAACCTTTAAAAATTCATCATGTTCAAAAAACCCTTTCCGGGCATTGTTTTCTTTAAGCATTGGAATATATGCCACCCGGTCAACTTTAGGCGGTGTCTGTCTGGCTCCTATGTTCATCATGCGCTTTAAGGCTGCCAGTTCCCTGTTGATAGTACCGTTTGCAGCCCCTTCATCCAATCGGCTTTGGATATAGGCATTTATTTCAATAGTGTTTATTCTGTTTGCCTTCATGTCTTTAAAAGACTTGTTTAAGTGGTTAATGCTTGTTTTTGCCTTAACAATTGACTTTTTTTTATTTATCTCATAATCCCGCAAGAAGTCTTTTGCCAGTTCCTTAAATGTCACCCTCTCAAAATAGAATCCGGGAATCTTGCCTTGTGAAATATCCCCTTCCCTCTGTTTTAAAAGCGTGCTGGCAACCATCTTTTTTTTGCTTTTAGAACTCTCAAAAAATGGCTTTCCGTTCTGGTAGTATTTTATCCAATAAGTTAACCCTCGTTTATAGATCATTCCCATATTATGCCCCTCTTTCCCCTGAAGCAAACCACGGGCAGGGGCCAGGGACGCCCTTTTCAGCCGTACGCGCCTATCCCGTGGGTTAATACTTTTAATCGTCTTCGTTTCCCCTCTCAAATTTTATAAGAAGGTTAAGCTCGTTTTCCATTTCAGCCCGTGACATATCGAAAATTTTGCAAAGCTCATCAATAAGACCGGACAGTTCTTTTGTCTGTTTTTTCATTTGTTCCAAATCTGGGTTTGTAAGCGGTTCCCCTTTTAAGCAAAAATAATTCCATTTTATTACAGCTTTTGAGTTGTTAGTGTGAAATAAAAAAATCTCTTGTGCAATGCGTTCTTGCCTCAAAATCTCTATTTTTTCTTTTTTTCTTTTTCCTATCTTTTC